>Ga0315298_1002785_pt1 | contig 28838 bp, 21 predicted proteins | sample WHS_1_MG_FD_203077 | JGI IMG/M metagenome (GOLD analysis project Ga0315298, IMG submission 203077) | Extremophilic microbial mat communities from Washburn Hot Springs, YNP, Wyoming, USA - WHS_1_MG | ecosystem: Environmental > Aquatic > Thermal springs > Hot (42-90C) | place: USA: Wyoming... | reverse complement strand
TACGACGACCTCGATCTGCCTCTTGGTAGGATAAGGATTCGTCAGCGAGGCAGCGCGGGCGGCCACAAGGGGATGCAATCCGTAGTCCAGCATCTGAAGACCATGGATATTCCTCGCCTCCGTGTGGGCATCGCGAGGCCTGGAACAGAGGGAGCCATTGAATATGTCCTAGCCACCTTTGCTCCGGAAGAGAAGCCCATCGTCGAGGCTGCAATCTCCCGGGCGATTGATGCTGTTGAGACCCTACTGACCGAAGGCATAGTGGCTGCCATGAATAAGTACAATCCCCCCCCGCAGGAAGGCGAGGACTAAGGAACCGTACTTATCATCCAGTCTTATCATGCAGATTGAGCCGCAGTGAGTGGACCGCGTTTAACGCCCCTCGCGACCACCGAGTTCTGAAAGCTGGTCGCGCTTCACCCCTCAAAGATGGGCTTCTCCAGGTCCTCGAACCAGGAATCGGTTTTCGCCAGGTACTCGTAGGAACTGCGGAGCAGGCCCAGGTGTCGCTGTTCCTCTTCCATCAGGAACTCGAACACATCGCGAACTAAGAGGGTAGATGCCTGCGAAGCTGCCTCAGCATAGATCTCGAACGACGCCTTCTCCATCTCCATACCGAGCTTGAGCGCCTCAAGGTCACTAACGCTGGGATCCAACTGCGGGATTATGCGGGCCTGTCCTTCGGCGAACACGGACACCTGGTCCACGTCGAAAACATCCGCAAATGAACTCAATTGCTGAAGTGATATCCAGTCTCCGGTTCTAAGAACCTGCTCGTATTCCGCAGCTAGCTTCTTGGCGTGCTGTATCTCTTCGCCGGCTAATGAAGTGAACATCTTTTTCCCACGGACATCTGCAGTCCTTTGCGCCGCTGCAGTGTAGAACTCGTGTCCGTCGAGCTCCGCTCGGATGTATCTCCTCAGCGCCTGTAGCACCGGGTCGTCTTGGGCCATTCCAGTCCACCTTTCTGTGCTATCTGTTTGTCTCCACGGGTGCGAACATGATTATACCATCAATGCTTTAATGTGGTTTTGGAAGAAGGCTTGTGAGGCTGTGATCCGGAAGCAGGCGTCACGTGGATCCTGGACCTAGTGTTCTGGTGGCCGCTGGCGCCTGTGTGAGCAGAACAGTTGAAGTGGGCGCCGATGCCCGCGTGGTTGATGCGGTCCTTGTGGGCGTTGGAGTACCTGTGCCCAGAGATGTCCGAGTTGGGGTTCGCGTGGGCGTAGCTATTCTCGTAGGTGTTCTCGTAGCTGTCGGCGTGCTGGTCCGGGTCGGTGTAGCTACTGGAGTGTTGGTCCGCGTGCTCGTCGGCGTGGCCGTTTTCTGGTTTGGAGTCGGCGTCTCACCAGAAACGGCACCAGGCGAGAGCGCTGGAAATGGTGTAGGCGTGACGGTTTCCACCTCTGGCGTGGGGGTTGGAGTCGGAGTCGCAGGCAACCACACTCCCAATCTCTGTATCCCTTGATTACTGGAGGGCGCAGCCTCGCCAGTCTCCACTTTCAGGTCGGCGAGGCGGACATCATCCTGCCCCAGTTCGAGAACCAGTTCACTTGAGCTGCCGTCCTCTATCTGCACGACTTCCAAGGAAGGATTCCCTAGGTCTTTCTCCAGTTGGTCTGCCAGCAGTTCGCCCTGGCCTGCCGTTCGATATACCAGGCGCGATTCATTCGACGTCTCCCCTGTCTCCGGGATTCCTACCTGGTAGCCGAGGCTGGCGAGTGTCTCGCTTAGTCGAGTAGCAGCGCCGGGCTCCCCAGTCCGGTTGACAACGGTTACCCGGGTGTTGGCCATAGCCACACCAACTGCGGGCTCCAGCCATAACCGGCGGACAAAAGCGCGAACCTGCCCCCAAGAGGCATTTGGAGCATCAGGGACGAGGATATACGCTCCCCCAGGCCCAGTAGCTTCGCTTAGATAGTTGTCGACGGTTAATGCCGTCTGGTAGATACGCACTTCTTTCCAACTTAGAATGAACTGGCTGAACTGTGCTATGTCGGGAAATGCGTAGTTAGTGTCGACGTGCTGCGAGGCAATGCTCAGGATCTGCGGCAGTCGAAGCAGGCTTCCGGGAGCGAATAGCTTATTCTTAAACGCTTCCATTATCAGACGTTGTCGTCTTGAGCGCGCGAAGTCTCCCCCCTCGGTGGAGTTGTCGAGCACTTCGCGTGCTCGAGCGAAACGGATCGCTCGCTCGCCGCTCATGTGCTCTAGCCCTTTAGTGAAGCGAACGGTTATCCAACTGGGATCAATCGAAGAATCGTCGTTAGCCGGATAACGAGCGCTGAAACTGTTCGGGACGTCGACGTCGATGCCTCCCACCGCGTCGATCATTTGGCGGAAGCCGGCGAAATCGAGCGCAAGATAGTTCGAGATCGGCACACCGAGCACCCGAGAGATAGTATCGCTCGCGAACCTCCCTGCGCCTTGCTCCTTAGTGTAGATAGGCAGCCGATTAGGGTAAAGTGTCTGGTCCTTGGCAAGGGCGTAGGCAGTGTTCGCTTTGTTATAAATGGCGGTCTTGCCGTCAAACAACAGCGGTACCCAACAATCCCGCGGGATGGAGAGGAGAGTCAGCGTCTTCGCGTCTGGGTTGGCAATGGCCACAACAATAGAATCAGTCAAGTAACCTCCCTCGTGCTCGGCGCCCCCGTATCCCAGTAGCAAGAAGGCGAACCGCGGGTCGGTTGGAGTTTCTCTAGGGACATCCAGGCCACTTGTCGGCAGGAGGCTTTCTCCTGATGCATTTTCGGCGCCAGGTTGCTTCCCCGACTCGGTGGTCGGGGGCAGTCCTTGCAAAGGGGCTGCACGTTCGCTCTTGTCCAAGATGAGCGCTAGAGCGAGGCCGTTCACGGTCAACAGCGCGATTGCCAGCGCAACGAGGAATCGTCGAACTGGAAATCGTTGGTTCTCCCCTGCCCAATTCCGGAAGAAACCTGCAAGTCGGTTAAGGTGGCTATTCATCAACAACTCTCCCCTGGTACGCCAGCAAGTTAGCTAGGCTATTTCTACAGCATCCAGGGTAGCTAGGTCAAGCCTATGTGAGCCTGTAGTGGAGCACTCTTTGTTAAACGAATAGCCCCGTTTGCTGGTTGCTAGAAGCTCATACCACTTGTTGCTGCTTATCCCAGCAGGACTTTCTGCGATCGGTCAGTCGCCAGGTGCCCTTTGCCCGGCAACTTCACTTGCCGGCTATACTTGCAAATTCCTTTCGCGTGGACTGATGGCGAAGAACTCTCTCTAAAAAGCTGTACAAAGGGTGCGAATGAACGAGGTCACCCAGTAATGCTATAATTTGTCAGGGCAATTGTCCGTATTTAACAGTTACGTTGGGATGTAGTTGTGACAACGCGCACAGCATTCAAGGCGATCTTGCGATTGCCCGGCATAAGCTACATTGTGGGCCTGGCCTGCGTGGCGATAATGAGCGTCGCGATCGGCATGGCGTTGGCTTACATAAACATCACGAACCTGTCCATGCTATACCTTGTAGTGGTGTTGGCGACCGCCATCGCGTTTGGCCGAGGGCCGGCAATCCTCGCCTCGGTTGCAGCTTTCCTGATTTTCGATTGGTTTTTTACGCAGCCGCAGCACACCTTCACCATCGCCGACCCCGCCGAATGGGTAGCGCTTCTACTGTTTCTAGTGACCGCAGTGATCGCTGGGCAGCTGGCCGCATCCCAACGCCAAAGGGCGGACGAGGCCGAGCACCGCGAAAGGGAAGCGGTGGTCCTCTACGACGTCGTTCGTTTGATGAGCGATTCCGATTCCGACCGCGCCCTGCGTGCCGTAGCTTCGCGTCTGCACGACGAACTTCGCCTCGCTGCGGTATCCATCAGGCTTACGGACGATGCCGGGAATACCTCTGAGGCTTCTTTCGGTGAAGAAGATGCTTTGCGAACTGCCCGTTGGAGGGGGAATGAAGCAATACAGATACTTGGACGGGGGGCAGCCCCTACGGACCAACGGCGCGGGACACCTGGCAAGTGGATCAGAGTTGTGCCTGCAATTGCGCGAGGATCTGGAGGGAAGGTAGGAGCGGGTCGTCTGCAGATAGTGCCGGTGATGGCGCGAAACCGGCGGGTTGGCGATCTGCTGCTCGTGCGCAGTGGCGATGCCCCCAGGTTCTCAGCAGCCGATGATCGACTGCTGTCGGCCCTGGCGACGCAGATAGGGGTTGCGGTGGAGCGCGATTGGCTCCAACGTGAGGCGACCGAGGCAGAAATCTTGCGCCGCACGGACGAACTGAAGACTGCTCTCCTGAACGCGGTTTCGCACGATTTGCGGACTCCTCTAGCGTCGATTATTGCTTCGGCTGGTAGTCTTCGCCAACACGATGTGGACTGGACGGAGGAGGAACGGCAGGAATTTGCGGAAGCCATCGAGGAGCAGGCTCTCCGCCTGAACCAGATCGTGGGAAATCTCCTGGACCTATCCCGGATGGAGGGGGGCACGCTCAAGCCTGAGAAGGGCTGGTACGACCTGGGAGCGCTCGTGGACGACGTGCTCGGCCGAATGAAGCCCCTTACTTCCAAGCATCGGATCACCGTTGACATACCCGATTGCCTGCCGCCGGTTCCACTGGATTACGTGGAGATTGATCAGGTAATCTCCAATCTCATTGAAAACGCGACCAAGTATACCCCGGCCGATACCGAAATCCAGATTTCAGCTCGGCGAAGAAATGGAGATGTGCAAGTTGAAGTGGCAGACCACGGTCCTGGTATTCCGACATCGGCGCTTGCGCATTTGTTTGAACCGTTCTACCGGGCTAGCGAGCAGAGGCCGAGACCAAAAGGCACCGGCCTTGGACTTGCGGTGGCGAGAAGTTTAGTGGAAGCTCACGGGGGGAAGATCTGGGCCGAGAACCGGCCTGAGAGCGGCAGTTGCTTTGTCTTCACGCTGCCACTGGCGGAGACCACGCAACCGAGAGCAGATTCGCAGGAGTCAGGCCTATGAGCCAGAAGCCAGGCGCACGGATCCTGGTGGTCGACGATGAGCCATCGATCTCGCGCGCTTTGCGGACCATTTTGACCCGTCACGCCTACCAGGTCGAGGTTGCGGAATCCGGGCAGCAAGCACTCGATTATTATTCCCATCGCCGTCCGGACCTCATCATGCTTGACCTTGGGCTGCCAGATATGGACGGCATTGACGTGATCCGCGAGATACGTGAGCAAGCCAACACGCCAATAGTCGTGCTCTCCGTTCGGGGTGCAGAGCGGGACAAGGTTGCTGCGCTCGACCTCGGTGCCGACGATTACTTGACCAAGCCTTTTGGGGTGGACGAATTGCTGGCACGCATCAGGGTGGCGTTGCGCCACGCCGCCCATCCAACTGTGGGTACAGCACCGGTGTTTCGCGCCGGAGATCTAGAAGTGGATCTTGACCGCCGTGTGGTAAAGGTCGGTGGCAGCGAAGTCCATCTGACGCCTACCGAGTATGAGCTTCTCAAGGCCTTTGTCACTCATCCCAACAAGGTGCTTACCGACCGAATGCTCCTCAACGCGATATGGGGCCTCGACTACGGTGCAGAAGCGCACTACCTCCACGTGTACGTAGCCCGGCTACGCAAGAAGATCGAGACCAATCCACAGGAGCCACGGTTCCTCGTCACCGAACCCGGTGTCGGCTACCGGTTGTTGGTTGAGGAAAGTTAGGCTATCCATTTCCCCCATTCAATGAATGATGCGAAAACTTTGAGAAAACGTTGCGCGGAGCAGCAGCCTTGTTGAGGATTCGTTGACCGTTGTCTGATATCATTCATCCTGAGAAAAGTGTGTCGGGATTGAACACCTAGGTTGCTTTCCCAATCCCGACCTTGTGAGGTCGATGGTGGAACCCCGAGCAGCAGCTGTGCCAAAGAGTCAGGAGGATAAGATCGAGTTACGCCGTGATGTGACGGTGTGGGGATCATACATGTGGGGCTACGCCGACGTCGGCGCCGACATCTACGCGGCGCTGGGATTGGTTATGGCCGCCGCGCAGGGTGCGACAAACCTGGCTTTTGCCTTTGCCGGACTTGTCTACATCATGATAGGGCTTGCCTACACGGAACTGGCGGCGACTTATCCCGTGGCAGGTGGAGGGCAGTACTTCACGTTGCGAGGCCTGGGTGATTTCTGGGGCTTCATCGCCGGCGCTGCACTGCTGTTAGACTACACTATCGATATCGCGTTGTTCTCCGTCGCCTCCACCGGCTACGTCAATGCGTTGGTACAGTTCGCCACTGGGACAAATCTCACCGAAATCGCGGTGCCTGTTGGTCCCTTCGACGTCAAGACCGTGTGGCTTGCTGAGGCGTTGTTCTTGATCGGCGCACTCGTATGGCTCAACATCAAGGGAATTCGTGAGTCGTCGCTGTTCAACGAGATAGTGGGTGCCGTCGACATCGTCACCGAGTCATCGATCATAGTGTTCGGCCTGTTGCTAGCCTGGAAGCCCGAGATGCTCTTCCACCAATGGGTCTTTGAGTTCCCTAGCGTAGATCGCTTTATGTATGGCAGCTCGCTGGCCATCATATCGTTCGTAGGGCTGGAGTCGATTTCTCAGGCCGCACAGGAAACTCGAAGGCCAGCAACCATTGTGCCACGAACCTCGATCACGCTGGTATTCACCGTGTTCATTTTTGCGTTGTTCTTCTCGACGGTGAGCCTTGGTATTCTGCCCTGGAACGAGTTTGTTGGCCACGAGCAGGATGCCATCGCTCTCCTTGCCAGCTCTATACCGTTCCTGGGCATCATCGCCGGGCCGTTTGCCGCGGCCCTAGGCGCATCAATCCTGGCAATTTCGGCAAACTCCGGCGTTCTGAGTGCTTCGCGTTTGACGTACTCCATGAGCCGCTACAACGTGCTGTCGGAGTGGTTCAACAAAGTGCATTCCAAGTACCGCACGCCAGCGCGTGCCACCGTGACCTTCTCGCTCATTGGGGTGCTGCAGACCGTTCTTTCTTTCTTGACGCCGAGCGCTATGGATACGCTCGGCAACATGTACGCCTTTGGCGCGACGCTGGGGTACACGCTTGTCTTCATATCGTTGATCAATCTGCGCTTCTCGGATCCCTACTCGCCACGGCCTTTCAAAATGCCCCTTAACATCAAGTGGCGGCACAGTGGGCGCGTGATCGATGTGCCAATTCTCGGATTTATCGGGATGCTCGGGGTCAGCGCAATCCTGTTCGAAGTCGTGTTGACCCACCCGCTGGGGCGGGTGGCTGGGCCAGCCTGGATTATCGGATGGTTGGCATACTACGTCTGGTATCGCCGGCGTCACGGGCTTCCGCTCGGGACAGTCAAGCGGGATTGGGAGAGCGAGCAAATGCAGGTACTTACTGCAGCAGAAGAATGGGAGATGTTAGAAGACTACAAGGAGGCGTTGGCAAATCGTGAAAGAGACAAACTCTCTTCCGGAACGGGTAAGCATCCGGGACGCTCAGCGAGTGTTGGCGGGGCTGGTTAGCCTCGTCGCCGGAGTCCTGATACTGGAAAGAATGATATCCGTCGGCCCGAATCCAGTGGCCCTCATCACCGCACTCGCCTTCCTGGGCTTCGGAGTTTACCGTTCCCTTGTGGCAGTAACGAGGTACAGAGAATACAGGCAGAGGATGTCGGGGAGGTGTGGTCTGCTTGGACATTGAATTGAACCCCGTGGGCTGCCTGTTAGCCTTGATCTTCTTGGCGAGCATGGTTAGCCTGTACCTGTGGATGTTCCGCTTGCCTCCTGTACTGCCACACCAAGTGGTCAAGGTCAGGAGAACCGTCAGCGCGCTGCAACGCATTATCGTGCCGGTGGTGGAAACTGTGCCTGCGGAAAGAGCTGTCGAGATCGCGGCCCGTCTTGGTCAGGAGCAAAGGGCGGAGATTATACTGGTTTACGTGATAGAGGTCCCGCTTACCTTGCCCTTGAGTGCTAGTATGCCAGTGCAGGAGACGGCAGCAAAGGATACACTTCGGACGGCAGAGGTTCTCGTGCGCCAGCACAACCTGCCAGTACGAACGGAGATGGTTCCGGCACGGCACGCTGCCGACGGCATACTGCACGTATCGCGGGACGAGGACGCAGACGTGATCATAATGGGCGTGGGCGTCAAGCGCCGATCTATCCCAGAGCAACTGGGACGGACCGCGACTGAAGTACTTCGCCGAGCGCGCTGTGAAGTCGTGCTGGACAAGGCGCCGATCGAAGCCGGAGCGAATTAGAAGCCGAACCCGTCTCGAAACAGATACGCAGATGGTCCGGCGCCAGACAAACGCGCTTTCGGATGAATAGCGGTCTTCAATCGTTCCCTATCGAGGGCTTGTCTAGGATAAAGGCGCGGCAGCGGAGAACTGGTACGCGTGGAAGGCAGGAGAGGAACTTGCGTGGTTTGGTGTGGCAGGAAGCGAATTCGTCCATGGGTGACACGGCATTTGTCGCTATAACCGTGGCTTTCTTTGCAAGTGGCCTTGTCTACGTGCTGGCGTGCGACTGATCGGGAGGAGGCACGTGATGTCGATAGGGTACGCACTGGGAGCCGCGTTATCGTCTTGTTGCTCGGCTATCTGGTCTACGCTATTCTTCGGCCAGAACGGTTCTAGCCATCGGGAGGGGTGCGGGACTATGGCAGGTGAATACCACAAACGAAGGAAGGCGGGGGACCTGCTGTCGACGTACGAATGTGCCAAGGTTATGCGAGCTGCCTGCGGCATGCTGCATGTGGGGCCGGCTCAATCCATAAGGGCGGTGAGTTTGACTTGTCCCACAGTCATCGTGGCAGAGACTGCGCACGAAGTCGAAATTCAGGGTAGACTATTAGCAGAGGAATATTGTCTCTGTGCCGAGGCGTTTCGTGGCGAACGCACTGTAACGATCCGCTTTAGTCTGCCCTCAGGAGCGGAGGACCTGGGCGCGAAGGTCATCCGCACAACCGGCGGAGATGTTGCAGAAGAACTGGCGCGGGTCCCGGTTGAACAGAACGCAGACAGCGATGTGATCGGTCGCTCGCACCGGGGACGCCTGGAGCGAACCATTTGGGCCTCAGTGGTAGACAAGCTGCTGCGACTCATTTCCCAACCGGACGTGGTGGTTGCCGGCGATCGCGAGCGATGACAGAATAGGAGCGCGTTTGAACGCGTTGCTGCAGGCAACCGTGCGATGATATAATTCCGTTGCATCCAAATTAGTAAATGGATCACTTTCTAGGGACTGGGCCAGGGGCTCAGTCCCTAGAGGTGTTTGGACTTGAGGCTTCTATGGACGGTGCCCTGACACTGTCTGGCTTGCTGACAATTCTACAACAGTGGGACGCTTACACCACTCTGCTTGCACGGGCTGCATCCTATGGTTCGGCGGGCGCCCTGCAACTGCCGTTATTAGATGCGGCTAAACCGCTGGTTCTGTCGGGTCTTCAGCGCGATTTAGGCCAAACAATGGCCGTGGTTACGAGCAACGGCCAGCGAGCGTCTCAGCTCTACGAGCAGATCAAGGTATGGTCTTCCGCAGCCGACAAGGTGCTTCTCTTCCCTGAAACGGAGGTCCTACCCTATGAATCTTCTTTGGTAGATCTGCAGGGGAACCACGAGCGGGTCAGTGTGTTGGCTCGATTGCTGGGTACCGGGAGCGATGGTCAGTTCATCGTCGTGACTTCGGGGAGGGGGTTGATGCGCCGGATTATGCATCCGCACACCTTCCGCCGGTTGAGTAAAGAGCTGAGAGTCGGTGAGGAAATCGATCTGAGCGGGTTTATGAGGCATCTCGTCGAGGCCGGATATCGTCCAGAGTTGGTCGTGGACGAACCGGCGACATTTAGCCGTCGAGGGGGGATCGTGGATATTTTCCCCCCGTCGAGCGAGTTCCCTGTGAGAATGGAGTTGTTCGGCGATACGATCGATACGCTCCGTGAGTACGACCCGTCGACCCAACGTTCAATCGGTACGATCGAGGCAGTAAGCATTCCCCCAACGCGAGAGAACATCGGCGTGGACCACTTACGCGCGCACAGCTTGCTAGCGAGGATAGATACATCTGCGCTGCGTTCTGAGGTAGCGGCGGCATGGGGGTTCGATCTCGAGCGTATAGAGCGCAGGCAGCCATTCGACCGTGCGGAATTCTATACTGTGCCGTTCCTGGATTGCAACCTTCTGGATTATCTCCCAGAGAGTTGTCTTGTGGTCATGGATGAGCCGTCGCAGGTGGAGTCTGTAGTGAAAGATCTCGGCTCTCAGGCTGAAGCGTTGCGGGCTGAGCTTGTGAAGCTGGGGGAACTGCCCGAGGGCTATCCCCGTCCATACTTTGAGTGGATTGAGATCCAGCCAAAGCTGGAGACTCGAAGCCGTGTTAATCTCACGTGGGGACTGGGGGTGGAGGAGCAGAACCAGGTAGGGGGCCTGGCGGGAGGCACGTTCCAAGCGGGAATGCCTTATGGCGGTAGGCTCAAGACGCTCCTGGACAGACTGACCGAGATGAGAGAGAAGGGGACAGTAGTAGTGGTGAGCCAACAGGCTAGCCGCATAGCCGAGTTATTGGAAGAGCGCGGCCTGTTCACCGATATAGTGGGCGGGCTTCATTCTGTTCCCCCCGTTGGCTCGATCACCCTCGTGCACGGAGCTATTCACGAGGGTTTCTCCTTCGAGCCGACGGGAGGAGGCGGCGTGATGCACGTTGTCTCCGACGCCGAGATCTTTGGCTGGGCGAAGCCTAGGCGTATCGCACGTAAGGAGACTGCATCCAGGGAAGCTTTCCTGAGCGACCTCGAGCCCGGACAATTTGTCGTCCACGTCGAGCACGGAATCGGACGCTTTCTCGGTCTGGAACGTATGTCCCCGGATGGCGTGGAGCGAGATTACCTGGTGATTGAGTACGCGGAGAACGACAAGCTTTACGTGCCTGCGGACCAACTGGGCAGAGTTAGCAAGTATGTTGGAGCAAGTGACCATCCTCCTAACGTGTCGCGACTGGGGACTGCGGATTGGCAACGCACACGCGAACGTGTCAGATCGGCAACGCGAGAAGTGGCAAGGGAACTGCTGGCCATTTACGCAGCGCGTGAGCTCTCGCAGGGTCACGCTTTCCAGCCCGACACGCCCTGGCAGAGGGAACTGGAGGGTTCATTCCCTTATGCTGAGACTCTGGACCAGATCAAGGCTATTGAAGAGACCAAAGCGGATATGGAAATGCCAAAGCCTATGGACCGTTTGGTCTGCGGTGATGTCGGGTACGGCAAGACCGAGATTGCTCTACGAGCTGCGTTCAAGGCGGTGATGGATGGGAAGCAGGTAGCGATGCTGGTGCCAACTACGGTTCTTGCCCAACAGCACTTCAATACTTTTGTCGAGCGGATGCAAACATTCCCCATCCGCATCGAGATGCTCTCCCGGTTCAGGAGCGACAAGGAACAGAAGTCGGTAACTGAGGGCCTCAAGAACGGCTCAGTAGATATCTGCATCGGCACGCACCGTCTAATTCAGAAGGATATCGCCTTCAAAGACCTAGGGCTAGTCATTATCGACGAAGAACAGCGATTTGGTGTGGTGCACAAGGAGCGTCTCAAGAAGCTTCGCCTGGAGGTGGATGTGCTCACACTTAGCGCTACGCCTATACCGAGGACTTTATATATGGCCCTCGCTGGCGTTCGTGATGTAAGCACAATGGAGACGCCGCCAGAAGACCGGCTGCCGATACGGACGTATGTTGCGGAATACGACGAGCGCTTGATACGCGAGGCGATTCTCCGCGAGATCGATCGTGGAGGGCAAATCTACTTCGTCCATAACCGTGTTCAAACGATACATTTGGTGGCTCAGAGGCTTCAGGAGGTGGTCCCAGAGGCGATCATATCTGTCGGCCACGGCCAGATGCCCGACGAGCAGTTGGAGCAGGTTATGCTCGGATTTGCGGCTGGCAAGTCCGATATCCTGGTGTGCAGCACGATAATCGAGTCTGGATTGGATATACCCAATGTGAACACCATAATCGTGAACAACGCCGACCGTTTCGGTTTGGCCCAGATGTATCAGCTCAGGGGGCGTGTTGGGCGAGGTGCCAACCGTGCCTACTGCTATCTTCTCTACCCCAAGGGCAAGCGGCTGACGGCAACGGCTGAAAAAAGGTTGCGCACCATAGCTGAGGCGACTGAGCTGGGGTCGGGGTTCAGAATTGCGATGAAAGACCTGGAAATTCGCGGTGCGGGCAACCTGCTTGGGGCGGAGCAACACGGTTACGTATCGGCGGTTGGGTTCGATCTCTATTGCCAGTTGCTGAGAGAAGCTGTCGATTCCCTCAGGGGCAAGAAGACCAGCTACCCCTCCGACGTGACCATCGACGTTCCGCTGGTTGCCTTTATTCCGCAGTCGTACGTGCCCGACGAGCCACTGCGCCTGAATCTGTACCAGCGGCTGGCAAATGTCGACACAGCCGAGCAGGTGGGCGGAATCGCACTGGAGATGAAGGATCGATTCGGAGGGCTTCCCGTTCCAGTCTTGAACCTGGTTTACCTGGTTCACTTGAAAACGCTCGCCGCCAGCGTTGGGGTGAAGAAGATAACCACGGTTGGGCCAGACATCGTGTTTAGTATTCCCCGGGACAAGCTGGACACACGAGACGACCTCAGACGCGAATTCGATGGACTGGCATCTGTTGGTCACGAGTTGGTACGGATTCCGCATCGCTCGAAGCCCGGCGAGTGGCAGGCCACCCTGGAGCGGTTGCTAGAGCGCTTGCATTCTTGACAGCAAACAGGCGGTGATGTATATTGGAGCAGCGGCTCGAAGACTCCCTCAGGAGGTTGCTAATGGAGCTAACCTTTGACAGCTTGGCAGAGAAGATTCGGGATGTGCCAGATTTTCCCCAGAAGGGGGTCGTGTTCAAGGACATAACGACTCTGCTGAAGGATGGCCAGGCCTTCAGGATGGCCATAGACGCGCTTGTCGAACCGTTCAAAGACGCCAAGGTCGATCTGGTTGTCGGTATGGAGTCTCGGGGCTTCATATTCGGATCTCCGATTGCATATCAACTCGGAGCTGGTTTCGTGCCAGTTCGGAAAATGGGCAAGTTGCCCGCGTCGTCCATCAGGGCGGAGTACGCCTTGGAGTACGGGACCGCTACTCTCGAAATCCACGAGGATGCGATTATTCCCGGGCAGAAGGTGCTGGTGATCGATGATCTCCTGGCAACTGGTGGAACTGTTGGGGCGACAATTGGCCTGATCGAGAAGCTCAAGGGTGAAGTGGTCGGCGTAGCGTTTCTGATCGAGCTGACGTTCCTCAACGGGCGTAGTAAGCTACAGAACCATCGGGTTGTTAGTCTTCTCAAGTACTAAACAGCTCTGAGCAATCGGTCTTCAGTTGTCAGTCGGCCTCTGCGCTGCAGTCCGCTTCGCGCCTAAAAGCCGAACTATCTGGAAGCGAACTGGCCAGGAATATCGGGCACGGCTTTTTCAAAGTCGCCTGGCGGTTGAAGACCGCGGCAACACTTGCGAGGTCCGTCTTCGCGGGCTGCCCGCGCCCGGCCTGCCGCAGGGCGACATTTACCCGAATTTGAAAAGGCCTGATATCGGGCGAAATTCGTTTACACGCTTGTCTTGAAGGTGCTATAATTGACCAGAATTTAATAACCAGGCACGCTCTTATCCAGAGAGGTGGAGGGACTGGCCCTGCGAAGCCCGGCAACCGGCCCGGCAGCCTAGATTCAGGCGGGTGGCAAGTGAGAACTGGCTTAATGGAAGCCAGTGAGAAACGCCCACGAGGCTACCGGCTACGGTGCCAACTCCGACAGGTCGCACGCGCAATGGTCCGTGTGTCCTGAAAGATGAGAGATCGGGTGATATGAGTGGCTTCTCTCACCGGGGAAGTCATTTTTTTGCTCTTTTCGAGGGATGAACCTATGAGAACTGTGGATTGGACGGACGGAGTCGTCCGCATGATTGATCAGACCAGGCTTCCACTGGAGTTCGTGGTAATCGAGTGTCGCAATGTGCCTCAGGTGGCCGAGGCCATTAGGAGTCTGCGAGTGCGAGGTGCCCCGGCTATAGGGGTCGCCGCTGCCTTTGGGGTGGCTCTCGCCGCCGTCGGCAGTCGAGCCTCAACCACTGAGGGGTTGCTGGCCGATGTGAACGAGGCTATAGTGGCGCTCCGGCAGACTCGTCCTACGGCAGTAAACCTGTTCTGGGCACTGGAGAGAATGAGAAAAGTGGCCCTTGAAGCTGGTGAAGATGTCGGAGTGGTGAAAGACGCACTGGTGAAACAGGCCAACAAGATGGCTGACGAGGACGAGCAGCGCAACAGGCGGATGGGGGACTTCGGAGCTGATCTGATCGAAGATGGCGACACAGTCCTCACACACTGCAACGCGGGAGCGCTGGCAACAGTCGATTACGGCACGGCACTGGGAGTGCTGCGGTCTGCCCATCGACAGGGGAAGAACATACATGTGTTCGCGGACGAAACGCGTCCCTTGTTGCAGGGGGCACGGCTCACTGCGTGGGAACTCGTTCAGGAAGGCATTCCGGCTACGCTTATCACAGATAACATGGCTGGACACTTCATGAGCCGTGGCAGAATCAGTAAGGTGATCGTGGGAGCTGACCGGATAGCTGCAAACGGTGACGTTGCCAACAAGATTGGTACTTACTCTGTGGCAGTGCTCGCCAAAGAGAACGGGGTTCCTTTCTACGTAGCCGCACCCACATCCACGGTTGACCTGAGTATACCTTCAGGAGATGGCATCCCCATCGAGGAGCGCGATCCACGAGAGGTTTTACACGTTAGCGGCTGCCGAGTGGCTGCAGAAGGGGTGAATGTGGCCAATCCCGCCTTTGATGTCACGCCGAACAGGTTCATCTCGGCCATAATAACCGAGGAAGGCGTCGTGTGGCCACCTTTTCAGAAGGGACTTGCCGACGCAGTGAGACTATCACGAGATGGTCGAACGGAGCCACTATGAGTTTCATCCCTAGATGCTTGCCTACAACAATTGGCAGTCTGCCTCATACTGATGTCCGGCTAGCGTGTGAGCTTGTGTTGAAGTACACGCCGGCACTACCGGCCTGGCCGCAGTTGCCAAATCGGTTGCCTCTGGAGAATATGTATGCCCAGTTCTCTGAACACCTGCCGGGAACAGAGTTGGACAATGGCAGGGTTTGGATCAAGCGTGGACCGGCGTTCGATTCGGCGCTGGAACAACTATATGCAGATTACGTTGCCGGCGACGTTTCCAGGTATCTCCCCAGCATCCAGTATGCGGCTGGCCTTCACGGACTAATCGAACTTGTGCGTGAACGCAGGGGGTCAGGCGTAGTCGCAGCAAAAGGTCAGGTGACCGGCCCAATTAGCATCGGAATGCAACTGACAGATTCACAAATGAAGCCAATCCTGTACGACGATGTTGCAGGCGACGCGGTGGGGCGGTGTCTGCGCCTCGTGGCTTCCGCCGAGGAAAAAGCCCTCGAGGTGATTTCGCCGCGCACAATGGTGTTCCTGGACGAGCCGTATCTGCACGCCATTGGTAGCGCTTTGGTCTCCTTGCCGCGCGACGTGGTAATTCGTCAGTTGGAGGAAGTGTTCGGTGGGCTTCGGGGGCTCAAGGGAATCCATTGCTGCGGGAATACTGATTGGTCGCTGGTTCTATCGACGTCTGTGGATGTGGTTAGCTTCGACGCGTTCCATTACGGGGAGACTTTGGTCTTGTACGCCGACGACGTGAGAGACTTCGTTAATCGAGGAGGCATCATAGCGTGGGGAATCGTTCCCAACACGATCGAGGCTCTTCAAGCAGAGGATGTGTCCAGTCTTACCGAGGCGTTGCTCCGTCTCGTGCACCGGCTGAAGGAGAAGGGAGTGCCACTGGACAGCTTGGTGTCTCGCAGCTTGATCACGCCTTCGTGCGGCCTCTCGGGACTGCCGGAGAGTGGTGCCGAACGAGCCCTGTGCTTGCTGGCCGGAGTATCTGAGGAAATGCGCAAACGATTCTTTGGGAGGCCCTGATGAGTGTACTGGTCGTCGGGTCAGTAGCGCTTGACACGGTTGAGACGCCTTTTGGGACGGTCAAGGATGTGCTGGGAGGGTCTGCCACCTACTTTTCATTGGCCGCTAGCACCTTCACCAAAGTCAGTCTGGTAGCCGTAGTGGGCACTGACTTTCCATCTCGCTACGTAAGACTACTGGAGAGCGCCGGAGTAGACCTGACGGGCCTCCAGGTGCGCGATGGCGAGACATTCCGCTGGTCTGGCCGTTACGACTTTGACTTGAACTTGGCACATACGATCAGCACCGAACTAAACGTTTTCTCGTCGTTTCATCCCGTGCTTCCAGAGAGCTACAGGGACTGCGAGCTGGTGTTCCTGGGCAACATAGACCCGGAGCTCCAGCAGGAAGTGTTGCGGCAGGCCACGGGAGCCAGGCTGACCATTATGGACACCATGAACTTCTGGATCGAAGGGAAGAGAGAAGAACTGACCAATACGATGTCATCCGTCGACGTGATCATGATGAATGAAGCTGAGGCGCGCGAGTACGCCGGAACGTACAACCTTCTGCAAGCAGCAAGGAAAATCCTTGCTCTCGGTCCAAGAATTCTGGTCGTGAAGAAGGGTGAGTACGGGTGCGTCATGTTCTCGGATTCCAGCTACTTTGTGGCGCCGGCCTATCCTTTGGAGAACGTTAAGGACCCCACCGGCGCGGGAGATAGCTTTGCAGGTGGGTTTGCAGGATATCTTGCCTACGCGCGTGATTTCTCGCTCCCTTCTATGAGAAAGGCGATCGTGTACGGAAGCGTGATAGCATCCTTTGCCGTGGAGGATTTCAGCGTCGGTCGCCTAGTGTCGTTGAGTTCCGAAGAGATTACGGCGCGCTACAGGGAGTTCCAGGAGTTCACATATTTCGAGCATCTTGCCAGATAACGGATACTGGTTGACATAACAATGGCCATCGCACCGACCACCGGCGTCTTCGTCCTGCGAGGAGAGGGGGGCGTATCGGTGGAGGGATTCACACTTTCGTACTACTGAGGTGAAGGAATAATGCCTGTACCTGCGTCACGGGGATACGACGTACGCGACTTATCACTTGCGCCTAAAGGTAAGCTCCGCATCGAATGGGCGGATTCTCAGATGCCTGTTCTGGGGCTCATTCGTGCCCGGTTCGAAAAAGAACGGCCGTTAGAGGGCATCCGCCTCTCGGCGTGCTTGCACATAACATCGGAGACGGCGAATCTGGCTCGTACGCTGAAGGCGGGAGGAGCGAGCCTTGTTCTTTGTGCCAGTAACCCACTTTCGACACAGGACGATGTAGCGGCGTCCATAGTGATTGACTACGGCATCCCCGTCTACGCTATCAAAGGTGAGGATAGCCATACCTACTACAGGCACATCGAATCCGCGCTGGACAATAAGCCGAACATAACTATGGACGATGGAGCGGACCTGGTTACTTCTTTGCACAAGGATCGCCCGGATCTCATTCCTGAAATCATCGGGGGAACCGAGGAGACCACAACGGGTGTCATCCGACTGCGGAGTATGGAGGCGCAAGGCGTGTTGAAGTTCCCCATTATCGCGGTGAACGAGGCGCTTACCAAACACCTCTTCGACAACCGGTATGGCACTGGTCAGAGCACTGTGGATGGTATCCTGCGGGCCACGAACGTGCTCCTGGCGGGCAAGCACTTCGTAGTGGCGGGCTATGGGTGGTGCGGCCGAGGTGTGGCTATGCGAGCGAAGGGAATGGGAGCCAACGTCATAGTCACCGAGGTGAATCCGGTCCGAGCCATTGAAGCTGCCATGGATGGTAACCAGGTGATGCCGATGGCTAAAGCGGCGACGATAGGAGACGTCTTCGTAACCACAACCGGGGACATCAACGTTATCGACAGGCAGCATCTGGAGGCTATGAAAAGCGGGGCCATTCTAGCCAACGCGGGTCATTTCAACGACGAGATAAACATTCCTGCGCTGGAAGCGCTGGCGGTCAGTCACCGCCAGATCCGCGATTTCGTCGAGGAGTACAGCTTTGCCGATGGCCGGCGCATCTACCTGCTTGGTGAGGGGAGGCTTATAAACCTGGCCGCGGCCGAGGGACATCCGGCCTCGGTTATGGATATGAGCTTCTCGAATCAGGCGCTTTCGGCAGAGTTCATGGTCAAGGAAGGAGGTAAACTGGAGCGAAAGGTCTATGGCGTGCCTGAGCGTATCGACCAGGAGATCGCTCGACTCAAGCTTGAATCGATGGGGATCGAAATAGACCGGCTCACGTCGGAGCAGGAGAAATATCTAACATCTTGGGAACTGGGGACGTAATACCTCCAGTAATATCTCCATAGAATTGGGGCTGGCGAACCGTTTTCGCAATAGTTCGCCGATGATGCAGCAAGAACAGAGGAGAGACTATGAGTAATCTGACCTTTATGACAGCGCCCAAACTTCTGTTTACGTCTGAGTCGGTTACAGAGGGCCACCCTGACAAGCTTTGCGACCAAATCTCAGATGCAGTGTTGGATGCGATTCTGGAGCAAGACCCGTTGGGACGTGTCGCTTGTGAATGCTCTGCGACTACTGGACTTGTCGTGGTTATGGGGGAGATAACCACCACATGCTATGTGGACATAGCCAGGGTCGCGCGTGATGTGATACGGGATGTGGGATACACGCGTGCGAAGTATGGATTCGACTTCGAGACCTGCGGCGTGATAGTGTCGATAAAAGAGCAGTCCCCCGACATCAAAATGGGCGTAGATAAGGCACTCGAAGCCAAGCGAGGGGACATGTCCGACTCCGAAGTGGAGTCAATCGGGGCTGGCGATCAAGGAATGGTGATCGGTTTTGCCTGTAACGAGACGCCAGAACTAATGCCTTTGCCTATTGCGCTGGCACAGCGGCTATGCCGTCGCCTGGCTGAAGTGAGGAAGGACCACACTCTGCCGTTCTTGAGGCCGGATGGCAAAGCGCAGGTCACCGTCGAGTACTCCTACGGGAAGCCCGTTCGAGTCGACACTGTGGTCGTCGCCGCGCAGCACGATCCGGAGGTTCAGCACGACGTTGCGGAAGAGAGCATCATCAAGAATGTGGTGCACCAAGTGATACCCCGCGAAATGCTGGACGACCAGACCCGCTATTTCGTCAATCCTACAGGTCGATTTGTGATCGGCGGCCCAATGGGCGACGCGGGTCTCACTGGCCGGAAGATCATGGTGGATACATATGGAGGTATGGCGCGGCACGGGGGAGGGGCCTTCTCCGGCAAGGATCCAACCAAAGTGGATCGTTCTGGCGCCTACGCCGCTCGTTGGGTGGCGAAAAATGTGGTGGCGGCCGGCCTAGCTGATAGATTCGAGATACAGGTGGCCTACGCCATTGGGGTAGCACGTCCCGTTTCTGTTATGGTTGAGACCTTTGGCACCGCTAAGATTCCTGAAGAGAAGATTGTCGAGCTCATCAAGAGAAACTTCGACCTTCGCCCGGCAGCTATCATAGAGACCCTGCGACTCCGGCGGCCAATCTACCGCCCCACGGCTGCCTACGGCCACTTCGGGCGCAACGATATCGATGCTCCCTGGGAAAACACGGATAAGGCGGCTTTACTCCGCGAGCAGGCATCTCTATAATTGTAAGTAGCGGGGCAAGAGCTAGGGGGATTGGCTTGTCCAGCCGTGTCGCTGTGTAATCAGATGGCACGTGTTCCTCGGGACAAGTCGCTGCGTGACTGCACTGCAATAGCGAGGTGATAGCGCTGCGAGCATTAATAACGGGCGTAGCTGGATTCGCCGGCAGTCATCTGGCCGAGTATCTGGTGAACCATACTGATCTGGACATTATCGGCGTCGCCAGGGAGGGAAGTGATCTCTCCAACATAGCACACCTTGGCGGACGCGTCACCGTGCGCGAGGGGAACGTTGTCTCTCCGGAGTTTGTCCAATCGGTGATTCGCGAGAATCATCCGGACTACGTGTTTCACCTCGCCGCTCAGGCTGCTCCTGCTCACTCGTGGAGCGACCCTCAACAGACCCTTGTGAACAACACTTTAGGCCAGCTGAATGTGCTCCAGGCTGCTGTCGCAGCACAGCTGGATTGCCGGATACTGGTGGTAGGGTCTGGTGACGAATATGGGCTGGTTCGGCCCACGGAATTGCCGGTGGGAGAGAGCAATCCTCTGCGTCCGAACAACCCGTACGCTGTCAGTAAGATATGCCAGGATATGCTCGGTCTGCAGTATTTCATCAGCCATCAACTTCCTGTAGTGCGAGTCAGGCCTTTCAACCATATTGGCCCCCGACAGAGCGACGCGTTCGTGTGCAGCAGCTTTGCCCGGCAGGTGGCGGAGGCTGAGATTGGGTTACACGAGCCGGTGGTGAAGGTCGGCAATCTGGATGCGCGCCGTGATTTTACCGATGTCAGAGATATGGTTCGGGCGTACTGGCTGGCTATCTCACAGGGCGAACCTGGAGAGGTCTACAATATTGGCTCCGGCGTTGCGTGGAGTATATCAGACATCCTGCGATCACTTCTGGATAAGTCGCGCACTAGGATACGTGTCGAGCAAGACCCTTCACGGCTGCGGCCCTCGGATGTTCCGGTGGTGTGTTGTGACTTCTCCAAGTTCCGCGCCCGAACGGGCTGGGAGCCCAGGTTCCCACTGGAGGAGTCACTTGCGGAGGTGCTTGACTATTGGAGGCAGAGGCTGGTGAAGCCTCGGGCAGAGTGAAGAAGAACAGTCCCTATAAACTTCACGATTGAACGGAGGAACTAGGTTTGAAGGCGGTCATTCTCGTCGGTGGGGAAGGAACCCGGCTCCGTCCGCTTACTCTTCACAGGCCCAAGCCGATGCTCCCGGTGGTGAACAGGCCTTTTCTTGAACACGTGCTGGCGTACCTGAAAAGTAATGGCATCTCAGACGTCATACTCAGCATGGGCTACAAGTCTGACGTTATAGAGAAACACTTCGGTGATGGTTCCGATTTCGGCGTCAACCTCATCTACGTGGTTGAGAGTTCGCCACTCGGTACTGCCGGCGGGGTTAAAAACGTGGAGCAATATATCGACGATACTTGCTTTGTATTCAATGGCGATATCCTAACGGACCTCGACCTGCAGGCAATGCTCAAGGCGCATCGAAGCCTTAACGCGACAGTCACAATCGCGCTTACCCCAGTGGAGAACCCCAGTGCGTATGGGCTTGTCTTGACCGAGGACCAGAACCGTGTGACGGCGTTTATCGAGAAGCCCAAGCCGCATCGGGCGACGACGAACTTAATCAACGCTGGCACGTATATCCTCGAAAAAGATGTGCTGGCTCGGATTCCACCGGGCGAATACTACATGTTCGAGCGGGAGTTGTTCCCCGGTCTGCTTAAGGACGGAGCCCCTGTTTTTGGTTATCCATCGTCAGCCTACTGGATCGATATAGGCACACCCGAAAAGTACCTGAGAGTGCATCGAGACGTGTTGGACGGCGCGGTCTTGCTGGAGGTACAGGGAGTGCCTGCTGGAGACAGAATATGGATAGGACGAAACTGCAAGATCAGCGTTTCAGCCCGTCTGACCGGACCGGTGGTGATGGGACACGGTGTGGTGATTGAGGATGAAGTCGAAATCGTCGGTCCAGTGGTGATAGACGACGGCGCGCGAATCGGGCAGGCATCGCACGTCGAAGATGCGGTCATATGGAAAGCGGTCAGCGTTGGCAGCAGAGTGGAACTCAAAGGTTGCGTCGTGGCTGAGGGTAGTCGGATCGGTGATGATGTGTCTATAGTTGGCGGATCTGTCGTTGCCGACGGATGCGTTATTGGAGCCGGCAACAAGCTAGCGCACGGGGCGAAGATATGGCCACAGAAGACCCTGGAGCCGAACGCTATTGCATTCTGAGTAGCTGTTAACAATCAGCTTTTGGGTGGCCTTGCCTCATAGGTCGCCTGCTTGTACACCAGGAGGATTTGGAGTGAGAGTGTTAATAACCGGGATAACCGGAATGGCTGGAAGCCACCTGGCAGAATACGCACTCGGGTTGGGTAATGTCCAGGTGTTCGGCACATACCGTTGGCGCAGCAGGATGGACAACCTGCACGACTTGGCCCAGGCGGGCAAGCTTGGGTTTGTGGCCGAGGGAGGGAACGTCACCAGTTGTCGGGACCTGGAGAATTGCATCGAGCAGCAGGCGGATCCCCGAAAAGTGAATCTCATTCAGGCGGACATGGCGGACCCGAGTTCGATGAAGAGGTTGGTCGGTGCTGTCAAGCCGCAAAGGATATTCCATCTTGCGGCTCAGAGCTACGTGCCAGCTTCGTGGAATGCTCCAGCCGAGACCCTCAGTCTCAACATCCTCGGCCAAGTAAACTTGTTCGAAGCCATCCGCGAGTATGGGTTGTCTCCGCTAGTGCACGTCGCTGGAAGCAGCGAAGAATACGGGCTCGTTTATCCTCACGAAGTCCCTATAAAAGAGAGCAATCCGCTCCGGCCGTTGAGCCCCTATGCGGTGAGCAAGGTTGCGCAAGAGCTTCTGGCGTGGCAGTACTTCAAGAGCTACGGACTCCAGGTAGTAGTCACTCGAGGGTTCAACCACACGGGCCCAAGGCGAGGGCAGGTCTTTGTTACGTCCAGCTTCGCTAAGCAGATAGCGGAGATTGAACGGGGCTTGAGACCACCGGTGCTCTACGTGGGCGATTTGACGAGTAAGCGGGATTGGTCCGATGTGAGGGACATTGTCAGAGGCTACTGGATGGCGCTCGAGAAGGGAGAGCCAGGCGAAGTGTACAATATCGGCGCGGGAGTGGCGAGAAGCGTAGAGGAGATGCTGGAGATACTTCTGAGTTTGAGCTCAACCCGAGTTGAAGTGCAGCAGGACCCCTCACGCATGCGCCCATCAGACGTGAAGATGCTGTGGGCCGACTGCTCGAAGTTCGCGGGTCGCACAGGTTGGGCTCCAACAATCCCGTTTGAACAAACGATGCGCGACTTGCTAGACTACTGGCGAAAGAAGGTTTAGATGATATGGGGCAGACTGTAATCAAGTTTGGCACCGATGGTTGGCGTGCGATCATTGGCGAGGATTTCACCTTCGACAATGTACGCATTTGCGCTCAGAGTGTGGCCAATTATCTTAAAGATAAGAGCGTTGCCGGCCGAGGACTGGTGGTTGGCTACGATACCCGATTCGAGTCGGAGGACTTCGCAGCCGCAGTAGCTGAGGTTGTTGCGGGTAATGGCATTCCTTGCTTCCTGTGCGAACCGGCGACGCCGACACCTGTGGTGTCCTACTCCATTCTAGTGCAGGGGGCGGCGGGTGCGGCTATCATCACTTCGAGCCACAACGCCGCTGAGTGGAACGGGTTTAAGTACAAACCGGAATACGCTGGCTCGGCATCGCCAGAGGTGGTTGCTGAGCTCGAGAAACGCATCCTGGACATTCAGTCTCGTGGCGGAGTCCAGCGGGTGCCACTGGAGAAGGCTATTCGGGAGGGGATCGTTAGGCGCATAGATCCCCGTGGACCATATGTCGAACATGTGGCGCAGTTGGTGGACCTAGCCGTGCTGCGGAAGGCCGGGTTTCGCGTGGTACACGATGCGATGTACGGCGCAGGAATCGGCTATTACCGGATGTTGATCGGCGGGGACAGGACCGATGTTGTAGAAGTGCACAGCGAGCGAAATCCTCTCTTCCCCGGCCTAGCCAGACCCGAGCCGATTAGTCACAATCTCGGCGACCTGATGCGGGCTGTGGTGGACACGAGGGCTGCTGTTGGCTTCGCTACTGATGGCGATGCCGACCGCGTCGGTGTCGTCGACGAAAACGGCAAGTACATTGACCAACTGCGCGTGTTTGGGCTCCTCGCGCTATACCTCCTGGATGTTCGTGGTTGGCGAGGGCCAATGGTGAAATCACTGTCTACAACCTCGATGATCGACAGGTTAGGAGAAATATACAACGTGCCGGTCTACGAGACGCCGGTCGGATTCAAGTACATCGGCCCTGCGATGATGGAGAAGGGCGCTATGATCGGTGGCGAGGAGAGTGGCGGGTTCGGGTTCAAAGGTCACATTCCCGAGCGCGACGGTATGCTTGCCGGGCTTTTTATTCTCGACATGATGGTGAAGCTTGGGAAGAACCCCTCCCAACTGGTGGAATACCTGTTCTCGAAGGTAGGGCCTCACTATTACGATCGTGTTGACTTCGAGTTTCCATCTGACCAGCGCGAGGTAATTATCCAGCGTATTCGAAGCAATCCCCCAACGATAATCGATGGGTCGCCAGTAGTGCGAATCCAGACCGAGGATGGTTACAAGTACCACACCGCTGACGGCAGTTGGCTATTGATTCGGTTCAGTGGCACCGAGCCAGTGATCAGAGTCTACACGGAAACGAACGATCCGGCGAGGGTGCCGCGTATCCTGGAGACGGGAAAGAAATTGGCCGGCATATAATGGCAGGAGGAGCAATAATGAACCTGCTCGACGATCCCAAAGAAATGCAAAAGCTCGACCCTGAGCGCATGATAGATCGGATTGAGGAATTTCCACAGCAGTGCGAGGACGCGTGGAACATAGCCCGGGGAGTGGCGCTCCCAGGTGACTACGCGCAAGCGAACGGTGTGGCAGTTCTGGGGATGGGCGGGTCGGCGATCGGCGGCGACCTGGTGCGTACTCTGGTGATCGACGATCTGGCGCTTCCGTTTCAGGTGGTGCGCGATTACGACTTGCCAGCATGGGTGGGAAAGGAGACTCTGGCTATAGCGTCGAGCTACTCTGGCAATACGGAGGAGACCCTCTCCGCGTTCCAACAGGCCCTTGATCGAGGGGCAAAGACGCTAGCCATCACTGCCGGGGGAAGGCTGGAGAAAACCGCGAGAGACAAAAACCTTCCCTTGATCCATTTCACCTACAAGGCACAGCCTCGCGCAGCGCTGGGGTACTCATTTATTCTGCTGCTAGGTGCGCTGCAGGCGGCGGGATTGGGCAGGGATAGGTCCAGCGAAGTCGCGGAGGCTATCACACTGCTCCGTAGCTTAAGGAACGAGATGGCAATGACGGTTCCAGAGAGCCAGAATTTCGCCAAGCAGTTAGCACGCCGGCTTCACGGGCGGCTTCCGGTAATTTATGGCGGTGGGCTACTCTCAGAGGTAGCCCGGCGGTGGAAGGGGCAGGTGAACGAAAACAGCAAAGGCTGGTCGTTTTTCGAGGTCTTGCCTGAACTCAACCACAATGCTGTGGTTGGCTACGAGAATCCCTCGTGGTTGAACTCTAAGCTGCACGTGGTGTTCCTGGACTGCGACCGGAACCACCCCCGTATCAGACTGCGGCAGAGAATAACCAAGGATATACTGGGCCAGCGAGGAGTATCGTTCGATACTGTAGTGTCACGTGGACAAGGGGAGGTTGCTCAGATGCTCTCCAGCGTGTACGTGGGAGATTTCACTAGCTACTATTTAGCCCTGCTATACGGTGCCGATCCCACTCCAGTCAAGGTGATTAGCTTTCTGAAGAGCGAGTTGGAGAAGAGCCGCAGTTAGGCTTTCACATTGCAGTGCCGGTAGCCGCACCTCGAGTCGGCGAAGTTTCACTTTTTCGGCTTCAGTTTGCCCGCATGGGTAGCGTCAGCCGGTAAAATCCTGTATACTGAGAGAGGAGAGGGAGTAGCCCCCCTAAAGCGAATCTGCGCTGAGGGCTGCTGAACCGTCATCACGGGGAAACCCCGGTTCGCAGCGATCCGTTGAAATGGCTCGGGCAAGACTTTCCACGACTAAAAATCAGCCGTGGGTCTTGCTTTTTCTTTTGCCCACGGACGCGAGGAGGCTTATGAGTTACCCCGCTCCCGAAGCATGGACGTCTACCACATCCTCGTCGGCCAAGCCTGGCCCTAGCTGGCTTCCGGTTCTTCTGGCGGCCTCGCTCGCTCTCCCCTGGGGAGCTTGCTGGTTGCTGGCGGCTACTCCGGGACCGATTCTCACTTCCTTTCTGTCTGGTCTTGCCATCTTGGGAGCAGCGTTTCTGCTCGCCTGGGCCGCCGAAGCATTCCAGATGGACGTGTCTCAGGCCTTTGCTCTGGCACTGCTAGCTCTTATCGCCGTGTTACCTGAGTATGCCGTCGATGCCGTGTTCACCTGGAAGAGCGCTACCGATCCCGCTTTCGCTAGCTACCCGGTAGCCAATATGACCGGAGCGAACCGCCTGCTCATAGGGTTCGGCTGGAGCGCCATAGTGCTTATGGGCTGGCTTCGCTACGGCGCGCACCGCGTTGTGCTGGACCGATCCAACGCCTTAGAACTTGGGGTGCTAACGGCTGCCACTATCTACGCGATTTCCATTCCCTTCAAAGGGTCCCTGTCGCTCGTCGACACCCTGGCGCTTGGGGCGATGTTCGTGTTCTACGCGTGGGCCACCTCGCGCCTCCCTTCGGAACAGCCTCACCTCGTCGGACCAGCGAAGGCGATAGGTCAGCTTCCGACCATTCGCCGACGCTTAGCCACTTACGCATTGTTCCTGTACGCCGCGGCCGCCATCTTCATCTCAGCTAAACCCTTCGCTGAAGGGCTGGTCCATACCGGCCTGTCGCTGGGGATAGATGAGTTCCTGCTCGTACAGTGGCTGGCGCCGCTGGCCTCTGAGGCACCCGAGTTCCTTGTGGCTATGCTATTTGCCTGGCGCGCTCAGGCAATCGCGGCACTGCGCGTTATGGTTTCCAGCACAGTGAACCAATGGACGCTGCTCATCGCTACGTTGCCCCTGGTGTACAGTGTGGCAAAGGGCCAACCGGCTGCAATGCCTTTGGATAGTCGACAGATTCAGGAAATCCTCCTAACGGCAGCACAGTCAGCATTCGCGCTGACTCTCGCCACTCGCTTTGTCATAGGTCGTTGGGAGGCGCTCGCGTTATTCGGCCTGTTCGGAATACAGATCAGCCTGCCGACAGACGCCGTCCGGTGGACCATTACTTGGCTGTATTTTGCGCTTAGTGGGTTGATCACCGTAAGAAACCCGCAGACACTGCGAGCTTTGAAGTCGCTGCTGAGAATGGTCTGTGGGCCGTTCCTTGGCCCTCAGAGGGAGTCCGCAAAGCAGCAATCTGCACAGGACAGGCACAGAGACACGAACTTCTGAGGAGTCTCTGCCTCCTCGAGACCTCGGCGACCTTAAGTACGTATGGGACCTAGGGGAAGAAGAGCCCGAGGTAGATCGCTCAGCGCTGTATTACTTCAACGGGAATCTCTCGCTGTAGTTAGGGGCTTCTTTGGTTATGACCACGTCGTGGGTGTAGCTTTCCATGAGCCCGGCAGTACTCACACGACGCAAACGCGCTCGGCGCAACTCGTCTAGATTGCGTGCTCCCACGTTACCCATTCCGGCTCGCAGGCCGCCGTTGAGCTGGTGTACCAGGTCTTGCACGGTTCCTCGGTAGCGGACGCGCCCTTCTACCCCCTCCGGCACAAGCTTGGAGGATTCCACACCTGCCTGACCATAGCGATCGCGGCTGCCGCGGCGCATGGCGCCAAGGCTGCCCATGCCGCGGTATTCTTTCCAGTGTTCACCAGCGGCGTAAACCAGCTCCCCGGGAGCTTCCTCTGTTCCGGCGAGGAGGGAGCCCAACATGACCGCATCTGCGCCCGCGGCGATCGCCTTGGCGATATCCCCGGAGTAGCGTATACCACCGTCAGCGATGACTGAGACGCCTGCGGGGCGGGCCACGGCGGCGCATTCTATGACAGCCGTGATCTGCGGCATTCCCGCGCCGGTAACTATGCGTGTTGTGCAAATAGAGCCGGGACCAACGCCAACTTTCACCGCGGCTGCACCTGCGTCAATTAAGGCTTGCGCGCCAGCGCTAGTGGCGACGTTGCCCGCGATTACCGCCATCTGTGGATAGGTTTCGCGGAGGTAGGCGACTGTCTCGATTACCCCCCGAGAGTGGCCGTGCGCGGTATCGATTACTATCACATCCACACCGGCCTCGATAAGCAGTCTGGCTCGTTCTCTCGCCTCCGCTCCAACGCCGATGGCTGCTCCTACCAACAGCCGTCCCAGGTTATCTGTCGATGCGTTCGGGTACTGAATGCGTTTCTGAATGTCCTTCACGGTAATCAGGCCCCGCAATCGGCCGGCTTCGTCAACTATGGGCAGTTTCTCTATGCGATGAGCGTGGAGCAAACGCTTGGCGTCTTCCAGCGTCGTACCGACAGGGGCGGTGACGAGGTTGGCGCTGGTCATTAACGCCGAGACCGGCTGCTTGTCGTTCTCCACGAATCGCAGATCGCGGTTGGTCAATATGCCTACCAGTCGTTCCCCCTCGGTGATCGGGACGCCGCTGATGTGGTAACGTTCCATCACCGCTAGTGCATCGGCAACAAGTGCGGTAGGGGGCAAGGTAATGGGGTCCGTGATCATCCCCGCCTCCGAACGTTTCACGCGGTCGACCTCGTCTGCCTGATCCTTCGGCGAGAGATTCCGGTGGATTATGCCCAGCCCCCCACAGCGGGCGAGGGCTATGCCCATCGCAGCCTCGGTCACGGTGTCCATGGCAGCGGAGAGAATCGGAACGTTGAGACGCAACCCGGCTACTGTTGTCGAAGTGTCGACCTCTTCGGGCAGCACCTCGGAGTAAGCCGGTTCGAGCAACACGTCGTCGAATGTAAGAGCTAACTTGCCTTCAATACGCTGTGAGATATCCATCTTCGTGCTGTGCCCCCTATACTAGACTACACCACTAGCTATCCAGTTATCTTGTATATAGTATCTACATTGGCCGTTGTGTGTCAATTCAGGAAGCTGGAGTTTACCCACAAGGGGAGGGAGGCTAGGGTGGGGTAGAAAGGTAGAGGCTTGACACCTGTGATGGGACAACCGAAACTGAGGTTGCTACACCATCAAAAATTCGGTCCCCACCTAGAAA
>Ga0315298_1002783_pt1 | contig 28849 bp, 23 predicted proteins | sample WHS_1_MG_FD_203077 | JGI IMG/M metagenome (GOLD analysis project Ga0315298, IMG submission 203077) | Extremophilic microbial mat communities from Washburn Hot Springs, YNP, Wyoming, USA - WHS_1_MG | ecosystem: Environmental > Aquatic > Thermal springs > Hot (42-90C) | place: USA: Wyoming... | reverse complement strand
TTGTCCCACTGGACACACAACTCCGCCCGGCGTTCGCGGCGATCAATGGGTTTGCGCTGACGACGCTGGCGCTGATTATTTTGGATCGGATTTTGTGATGGATCTCCTGCATCGAATGATCCTGCCGCCGGAGCTGAATCACCTCAAGGTGATGGCGCCGGTGACGGTCTTCATTCAGTTCCTGTTCATCGCGTTTGTGGGAATTGCGCTGGTGAGCACGGTCGCGTCGCTGGCCTGCCGGAAGTTGAACGGCAAACTGTCGCAGGATTTGGCGCTGGTCATTCCGGCGCGGTTTGGCATCTGGCTCACGCTCGGCGTGTTGCCGCTCGGCGTGCTGGTGTTTCTGGTGGGGCAGACGTTGTACGGGACAAAATACGATTTTGCCGGGGCGCTGGCGTTGATTGCGCCGCTGGCCGTGGTCGGGTTGTTTGCGCTCTTTGCCTACCGGCAGAATTTCAATCTCGTGGTCGGCGGGTTTGGTGTGCTGGCGACACTGGCGTTTGCGATGCCGTTTGTGCATCTGTTCGATCTGCTGGCCCGCCCGGAGATGTGGCCGTACATCAACCCGCTGGTGCCGGACATTTACAACATGCAGGCGCTCTGCCGGCTGCTGATTTTCATTGCCGGCAGCCTGTTGGTGACCGGCGGCGCGTTGTTGTTCATCTATTTCGTCTGGCCGGAACGCAAACTGCCGGCGGATGATCCGTGGCTGCGGAACATCGCGCTCGGCCTGACGCTGGCGGGGGCGGTAGCGTTGCCGGCGTTGGTGGTGTGGGACGCGGCGATTCTGCCGTTCGGTGCGCGCTCGACCGGCAATCTGCGGTTTGTGTTTTTCCTCATCGCGTTGTCGTGGGCGGTTGGTTCGGTGGCGCTCGGCATGTTGTTGAACCAGAGCCGGCGGCGGGTGTTGCTGGTGGCGCTGCTGGCGTTCGTGACGCTCGGCGGCGAACTCACCCGGCAACTCGTCGTGCGCGACACGGCCATCGGCGACAAGCTCGCGTTGCAGCGGCTGGACGCCGAGGCGTATCTGGCCACGTTGCGCGAGAAACAAGAAGCCCGGTACGCCGCCAACGCGCCGGTTGACCCGGCGATGGGCGGCAAGGTTTATGCCGAGAAATGCGCGTCGTGTCATGCCTTCGACGTGAAAGTGGTCGGCCCGCCGCACCGTGAAGTGTTGCCAAAATACAAGGACGACGTGAAGAAGCTCGTGGAGTTTATCCTAAACCCGGTGAAGGTTGACCCTGCATACCCGGCCATGCCGAAGCTCGGTCTGACGCGGCGCGAGGCGCAGGCGGTCGCGGGTTACATGTTCGACAAGTACGGGGAGCAACGGAAATGATGCCGGCGTTGAACAAGAAACTGCTCTACGTCGTATTTACCGGCTGGTGCGTCACGGCGGCGGTGGTGGCGGTGGCGGTCGGCGTTCATCACCGCAACCGGCAGGCGCGGCTGGAACAACCGATTCATTTTTCGCACAACATCCACGTCGTCAAAGCCGGCCTGGCCTGTGCCCATTGTCACACCACAGCCGACAAATCGCCCCGAGCGGGCGTGCCGGCATTGTCGGTCTGCATGGAGTGCCACAACAAGGTCAAGACCGACAGCCCCGAAATCAAACTCCTGACCGAACACTGGAACAAGAAAGAGCCGGTCGAGTGGAACAAGATTCACGAAGTCCCGTGGCACGTCCGCTTCACGCACAAGCGCCACATCGCGGCCGGCGTGGACTGCGCGGTCTGCCACGGCGAAGTGAAGACGATGACGCAGGTGCATCAGGTCCGGTCGCTCGAAATGGGCTGGTGCGTCCAGTGCCACCGGCAGAACAACGCGCCGACGGATTGTTGGACATGCCATAAATGAACCGACGAGATTTCTTACGAACATTGGGGCTTACCAGCGCCGGCGCGTTGTTGGCGGGGTGCGAACGGCCATCCAAGCTGATTTCCAAGATCGTGCCGACCGACGACAACGTCCTGCCGGGCGAGGCGTTGCTCGTCCGCACCACGTGCACTGAATGCCCGGCAGCGTGCGGCGTCATCGCCAAAGTGCGCGATGGCCACCCGGTCAAACTCGAAGGCAACCCGGCCCATCCGTTCAATCGCGGCGCGCTTTGCGCGCGCGGCCAGGCGTCGCTCTCCCGGCTCTATCTGCCGAACCGGTTGCGGACGCCGTTGATGAAAGCCGCCGACGGCAAGTTCGTGCCGGTCGAGTGGGAAACGGCCATCGCCCGGATCAACGCCGAGTTGACCGGCAACAAGAAACACCTGTTCCTGTCCAGCCGGACGAGCGGCGCGCTCGCGGAAATTGTGGACCGGTTCTGCGAGAAGCGCGGTGTCGAGCGGTTGCCGGAGTACGAGCTGTACTCGCACACCGCGACGCGCAAAGCCAACGAGATCGTCTTCGGCCAGCCGGTCGTGCCGGCATACAACGTCAAGGACGCCGACCTGCTCATCAGTATCGGCGCGGACCTCGTTGAGACGTTCCTCAACCCCGTCCAGTTCGCGCAAGACCTCGTCGCCAACGAGCATCTCCGCTGGATTCACCTCGAACCGCATTTCTCTCTGACCGGTAACTTCGCCGACGAACGCTGGACGATTCGTCCCGGCAGCGAAGCGTACTTACTGGCATTTCTGGCCGGCGAGTTGAACGTCACCGCCGAACAAGCGGAGCGCGAGACGGGCGTGAAGGTTGCCGGGCTGGTCGCCGCGTTGAAAAAGGCGAAAGCGCCATTACTCATCGTCGGCGGCGTCAGCAACGACTTGCTCAGCGCCGTATTGGCCGCGCTCATTCAGGCCAAGTACAACATGCCCATTGATCTCGCCAACGGCTTGGACTTCCGGCGCGTCGGCTCGCTCAACGATCTGGCGCGGTCGGAAGCAAAACTGGCCGGTGCGGGTGTGTTGTTTGTGTACAACGCCGATCCGACCGCGTACCGGCCGTCGTTTGTTGCAGCGATGGGGAAAGCCAGTTTCCGCGTCGGCCTCGGCGACACGCTGACGACGACGATGCAGGCGTGCGGCATCGTGTTGCCGTTGTCGCACTCGCTGGAGTCGTGGGACGAGCAGGAGACTGCCGGCGTGCGCGGCGTGGTCCAGCCGGCCATCAAACCATTGCACGGCACGCGGTCGGCCGGCGACATTTTGCTGGCGCTGGCCGGCGAGACGAAGTCGTACCAGCAATATCTCGACGCCCGGTGGGGCGAGGAAACGAAGCGGCTCGTCGAGACTGGATTCACGTTGATTGACAAGGAAACGAGGCCGCCGGTCGTGCAGACGGCGGCGGTGGAGAAGTTCCTCGCGACGGCGGCGCTCAAGCCGGTGGCGAAAGAGCGCGTGATGGTGGTCGTGCCGTCGTTGCGGACGTTTGACGGGCGCAGCGATGTGTTGCCGGTGCTCTCGGAGATACCGGACACGCTGGCGGCAATCAGCTTCGGCGAGTTCGTGATGGTCGCGCCCGATCTCGGCGCGAACGACAACGACGTGGTCCGGATCGAAGCCGCCGGGCTGAGACTGGAGTTGCCGGCGCGGGTGCAGCCCGCGTTGCCGGCGGGCGTGATGGTGGTGCAGCAGCCATTCCTGCGCGGCACGGCGGTGCCGGTGACGGACATTGGGGAAGTGCAGACGGTATTGCCGGTGCAATCGGTGTCGGTCACGCAGAAAAAGGGCAATCTGCCGATTTTGTCAGGTTCGATGAACGCGGCCGGGCGCGGGATTCAGCCGGAGCATGACCACGAACACCCGCCTTCGCCAAACGACGGGCTACGGCGGGCAGGCGCGCACGAGAAAGGACACGCTGCAGCGACGTTGTACAAGCCGCACGAACACAAGCCGTACCGGTGGGCGATGGCGATTGACCTCGACCGGTGCACGGGCTGCGCGGCGTGCGTGGCGGCGTGTTACGTGGAGAACAACATCGCCTTGGTCGGCCCGGACGAGCACGTGGCGGGGCGCGAGATGTCGTGGATCCGGCTCGAACCGTTCACGCGGGAGGATGGCAAGCTCGATTTGATTCCGATGATGTGCCAGCAGTGTGATGCCGCGCCGTGCGAAGCGGTCTGCCCGGTCTATGCGACGTACCACAACCCGGAAGGCTTGAACGCGCAGGTGTACAACCGCTGCGTCGGCACGCGCTACTGCGCGAACAACTGCCCCTACAAGGTCCGGCGGTTCAACTGGATTGATCATCCGTTGGAAAACCCGCAGCAGTTGATGCTGAACCCGGATGTGTCGAGGCGGCCGAAGGGCGTGATGGAGAAATGCACGTTCTGCGTGCAGCGGATCACGACGGCGAAGGACAAGGCAAAGGATGCCGGGCGGCTCGTGCGCGACGGCGAGATCGTGCCGGCCTGCGCGCAGACCTGCCCGGCGCAGGCGATTGTGTTCGGCAACATCCTCGACAAAGGCTCGAAGGTGTACGCGCAATCGCAAGACCAGCGCGCCTACCGGGCGTTGGAGGAATTGGGAACGCAACCGGCGGTGTATTATTTGAAGGCGAAGTAGAAGACCCGGCCGAATCTGTCAACGTCCGTACTTGGCCGGTTTTTCCCTGACTACTGCCACATCCGATTTCGAGGCAAGGGCGAATTCGACCGACTCCGGCTGCTTGATCTGTTCCGAGGCGTCGAATAGTTCGAGAGAAACCAGCCGCCCGGCCTTGTCGTAGTCCAGCACCAACCCGTCGCGCACCTCGTCGCTCACCGCGACCTTGCCGTCGCTGAGGATGATGGACAACGTATCCGTTTCCTTGTCGTAGATGACCTTCATGTCTGTTTCCAGTACTTGGCGACTTTGTTTGTCAGGTACGCACTGATGACAGCATAGCCTGTCGGCTCTTCTTTGACAATCACCCGCAACAGCAAGCGTCGACCGCTGCCCACCTTCGACTGATACACTTGCCGGCCTTTCTTGGCCGGTAACACCTAGCCAGGAGCTCGCACAACGGCTTCGACCGCCGCGGCCGTGATGCCCCGGCGGTTCATTTCGAATCGCGCATGGCCACAAATCTGGATCGGCTTCATCGGCACGAGGTATCATAAACGGCGCTCCCGGTTGCTGTCGAGGCTTGTCGACGAGGCGCCGGCTGGCTACACTCCGCTCCATGCCAGAAACGTTCGCACAATATCTGGAGAAGTGGCTGAAGCAGTCCACAGCGCAGGGACTGAATAATCCGCTTGTGAAAATGCCGGTTAAGCGTTTCCGGCAACTCGCGCAAACTGAATTCGACTCCATCGCCAACGGCGGGACGTTCATCATTGGCACGATGAGTGATCCCATCTCCCGTAATCTGTACAAGAATTTCCAAACGCGAATCCGCGAACGGGGGGAACATTCCGCGTTCATTTGCACGGGGTCAGTGAAGATGACGATTGCCGGTAGTGTTGGGCAGCAACCCCGCGAGGCGCTCTTTCCAATCTGTTTGAAGCGCGCAACTTTGCAAACCAACGGAAACAACGTGAAGGTGTCGGTTTCGGACGAAGAAGAATGGCAATTTAATCCGGTGTTGAAGGCGCATCTGCGTGAGCGCGGAATTCAAGCCCCATCCGAAATATCCGGTGATCCACAGCCGGTCATCAATCGTATCAAGGCGCAATTGGGAAACCACACGGCGATCACCGTCAATTCTGACAAGTACGTTGGCTTGTTTAGCAGCCAGCAAATGGTGGTTCAGGAACGCCTCACTGAACCGCCATTGCGGCAAGCTCTCGCCCGCAATGCCGTTGTTCAGGCGAAGATCAGCGGCAGCAAAGTGGGAGCGGTCGATTTGGGTGAAATCACCGATGACGGCCTCGAAGAGCTTGGTTTGGTTCTGCCGTGCGATGACAGCCAGCTTCGGGTCATTCAGCTTTCCGATGCGGGATGCTGCTTACAGGTGGAAGGCCCGCCGGGAACGGGCAAGTCGCAAACAATTGCCAACATCATCAGCAACGCGCTTTATCATGGGCGCACCGCCCTTCTGGTGTGCGACAAGAAGGCGGCAATCATCCAGGTCGAGGAACGGCTTTCAAATTCCGGACTCAGGCCGGCACTTCTCAATCTGCATGACGAAGACTTGGACAAGCGTGAGTTTCTCAAACAGGCAACGGAAAGATTCCCCAGAGCACAGGCGCCGGCCGCATATCCGTTTGACCAACTGCGCGAGACCCGCAAGACGCTGAACGAGCGTGTGAAGTTCGGACGCGCTATCGTCCATCCGTCCCTGCAAATCACCAAGCGGGATGCATTGGGCGGCATGATTCAACTGCGGAAAGAATTGAAGCACGTTCCCAATGTGCCCATCGCCAATTGGCGGGCATTGTCGCAAAAGCGGCTCTCAACGCTCATTCGTTCAATTGCGGAATGGCCGGGCCTTGCTGCAGTCCTGAACGATCAAGCCAATATCTGGAACCGGGTTCGGCCCGAGACGTTCGATGACAATCCGAATGCCGTTAACGAACTCGAGACCACAATACGCAGGGTTCTGACAGAACTGGAATCGCTGGGAGAAGTTCGTGAATGGGCGGCAACGGTTGGCATCGAATCACAACTCGAATCGGATAGTGCCGTGTCGGCTGTCGTGGAGCTTGTTCAAGCCGTCTTGGACAGACCCAAATGCCACCCAAAGATCGTTGGCAACTCAACACTGAGCGTTGCGGAGTTGGATCGGCTGCAATCAGAGTGGGACAAGAGCAACCGACTGGTTGCGGCGCGGCATCCGGTAGTTCTCGACGAGATTTATCCGGCGTCAGTGGAATCCGAAGCAAGAGAACTACTAACCGTCGAGCAGGCCGCCTCATGGCAGGATTTGGCTGACCGCGAGTCATATCACACTGACCGGCGTTCGGAGATCGGTGCAAGCCAGAATCGTTATTTGCGCCTCTGCGATCAAATCGGTCTCGTGTATTCACCTTTCCTCAAAGTCAGGCGGGCACAGCTTCAGGCAATCCTGAGTTTGGGCGAATTCGGCGGTATGATTCCCCGTGAATGGTGGACAGCGGCTACGAACCCTGTTTTGGAAGTCAACGGCTGGATTGGCAAGCTGAGGGCCTGCGCAGGCCACGTCCAAACCGCGCCGGTCCCACTCAACTACGTGGCGCTCGAACGCATTGCGAACACCCATTGGCAACATGTAGAGGCAATGGCTGAGCACGGCTTCAACATGGTTAGCTACTGCTTGAAATTCGTGGATGATCGGAAATGCAAGTTTGCGCTCCGGCAGGCTTATCCAAGCATTCCGGTACGCCGATTCAAACAGTGGCGTGAGGTAACGCTTCACGCGGTCACAGCCTACGGCAACGCGAAATCGCTGCGGTCGGCGGCTGAGGCCCACTCCATATTAAAGCAGCTAACGGAAAATTACCTCTCCGTTGCACACGAAGCCGGTGACGGCGCGAAGGCGTTTGTTGAGAACGAAGAAGTGCAACGCCTCAAGAGGGCGGCTGTGCTCGTCGAACAGTGGCGCGGTCGCAACGACCTGTTCCAAGTAGACAACGTTCATTGGCAGACGTTCTGGGAGTCTCCGAATCCCAATCTCCTCACGCAAGTCGCGGCCTTGTTGTCGGAACTCGACGCGCTGGCTCTGCCCATTGAGGGAGCAGACAATCTGGAAGATGCGTTTGCGTTCCACGAGGAAGCGCGGCGGCGAATCGCGGCATTTCGAGAACGGTACGAGAAACGCGACGGTGACCGCACGCAACCGGTGTTAGCAGCTTTTTCTGCCCAAAAAGAATACGCTCGTTGCCGGGAACAGCTTCTCTCGCTCAACAAGTATCAGGAATTGCAGGGCGAGCGCAGCGCGAATCCTGATTGGCAGTGGCTACGCAACACGCTGGCATGGCGCGACCTGTTTGAGAGATTGCGAGGTCAGCAGAAGCTGGACGTGGACAGCGCGCTTTGGCCGAGATTGCGCAGCAGGTTGGCAGATCACCGGACAGCGATGGCTCAAGCCTACGTACAGTTGGCGTCCTTTTTTGACGGAGGTTTTTCTGACATCGACCAGTATGAATTGCTCACAGCATCCCTCATTCAAATCCGAGCTGAGCTACCAAATCATCCGCTGTGGTTGGAAAAGAAACGGTGGAACAAGAAAATGCCGGCATTTCCTGAGCTTGAGGCACTCTGGAAGAAAGTGCTGGAAGGCGATGTCCCTCCCGATCATGCGAAACGCCTCTTCTGCTTCAATCTTCTGCGACTGTGCAACCCAATCCCAAGTCCTACCGGGCCACAGTTGCAGCAGACCTTGGGGATGTTTGAAAATCTAGACGAGAAACTGACAGATTGGGTTTTGGAACACTGCAAGGCCAAGATTCAGCAGGCACAGGATGAGGCACAACGTGGCGACAACGGGCAGAGCGCCGCCGAGTTGAGACGTTTGGCCACCCTTCAACGAATTCGCGGGACAGTCCGAGAAATCCTGAATGCCCATATTGCTTACCTTCTGGAAGCCAAGCCCTGTTGGATGATGAGTCCCACGTCGCTTGCCAATCTGATCGATTCCAGCATCTTCGAAGAATACGGCGTGCCTTTTGACTTGGTGATTTTCGACGAAGCGTCACAAATCCGCGTTCTTAACGGGTTGCTTTCAATGGCGTTTGGAGAACAGGTCATCATCGTTGGCGATAAGAACCAACTCCCGCCAACGGATTTCTTTGCTGGTTTTGCCAACCCCGAAGCGGCTGGGACGACCGACGCTCAGGATTTCGGAATCAGCGAGAGCCTGTTGGACGAGTTTGCGGGCGTTTTTGAAGACGACAAGACGCACGTCATGCTCATGTCGCATTACCGCAGCGAAACGCCTGACCTGATTCGGTTCTCCAACGATGAATTTTACAACAGCCGACTGGAGATGTACCCACCTGCGCATATCAGCGGCATTGGGCGGCGACTGCATTATGTGGCAAACGGCGTCTATGGCACACCAGCCGGGCATACGAACGGCATTGAAGCAGATGAGGTGATCAAACTCATCGAATCGCATGTTCGCGAATGCCCCGACAAGTCGCTTGGTGTGGTCACCATGAACATTCCTCAGATGGAACTTCTCGATGAAAAACTGCAATTCTTCCAGTCACCTGCGGTGCGCGCTTTCTGCGCCGACGAATCGAAATTCTTTCTGAGGAATCTTGAAACCGTGCAAGGCGATGAAATGGACCGAATCATCCTGAGCCTCACCTACGGCAGGAACGCGGCCGGCCAATTCAGCGCCTCCGTTCTCGGCCCGCTAACGAAGAGCGGTGGCGAACGTCGCCTAAACGTCGCCATCACCCGTTCACGGAGCGGAATGGTTATCGTTTCGTCCTTGAAAGCCGCAGATCTTGAGGCAGCTGGGGCACAAAGTCGCGGGTTCAGATGCCTCAAAGCCTTGCTCGTGGACTTGGAGAGAATGGAGCAGATTCGCAATTACGGCATCAACAGCGCCCGGTTTGCTCGACGACAGGATGGTGTATCAAACGTGGTTTATTGCGATTCACCTTTTGAAGAGCAGGTTGTGGAGTTCCTGGAGAACGAAGGCTACGAGATCGAATGTCAATACGGCTCTGGCAATTTCCGTCTGGACATCGTCGTGAAAGAAAGAGGCAGAAACCTGCTCGCCATCGAGTGCGATGGCGCGGCTTATCACAGTTCCCTCGTGGCGCGAACACGTGACCGGGCGCGACAGCGGATTCTCGAAAAACGCGGCTGGCGTTTTCATCGTGTGTGGAGCACCAACTGGTGGTTCTTCGAAGAACACGAAAAAGAAGCGATTATCGAAGCCATCAATTCAGCGCGTGATGCAGCGAGTCGGAATACCCGGCAATCCAGACAGTGAACCTTCGTTTTTCATTGCCGGTTGCTTGACGAGCGGAAACCATCAGCTACAGTCTTCGGAACTTGACGACTTGGGTAAATACCACAACCGAGCTTGGCCACGATGCTTTCCGGGGCCGCACGCCGACAGAGCGGCGCGGCTACAGCACGGACTCATTTTTGCATGAAGCCTGAGCGGGAAAACCCGGCCACATTCTTCGAGCAGGTCGAAGCGGATGTGCTCGGCGCGATGCAGAAGCCGGAGAAGACGTATTGGCTGGCGCTGTTCGTGGCGATGTCGTGCTTTGGAATCGGGTTGGCGTGTTGGGGTTGGCAGATTTATTCCGGCATGCACACGTCGGGCAAGAACAACCCGGTCGGCTGGTACATGTACATCACCGACTTCGTGTTCTGGGTTGGCATCGCGCACTCCGGCACGTTGATCTCGGCGGTGCTGTTTTTGTTCCGCGCGAAGTTCCGCAAGGCGTTCAACCGGACGGCGGAGGCGATGACGGTGATCGCCGTGATGACGGCTGGGCTGTTTCCGTTGATCCACCTCGGCCGGGTGTGGTTCTTTTACTGGCTGATGCCGTATCCGAATCAGCGGCTGTTGTGGGTGAACTTCCGGTCGCCGCTGGTGTGGGACGTGTTTGCGGTCTCGACGTACTTCACGGTGAGCGCGGTGTTTTTCTATGTGGGATTGCTGCCCGATCTCGCCATTGCCCGGCGGCGGGTGACCGGGATCCAGCAATGGATTTACCGGGTGCTGTCGCTCGGCTGGCGCGGAACGGCAACGCAGTGGACGCACTACGAAAAGCTGTACGGTTTTCTCGCGGCGTTTGCGACACCGTTGGTGATTTCAGTGCACTCGGTGGTGTCGTGGGATTTTGCGATGAGCGTGATCCCCGGCTGGCACACGACGATTTTCGCGCCGTACTTCGTGGCCGGGGCGATTTTCTCGGGGTGCGCGATGGTGCTGACGTTGACGATCCCGATGCGCAAAGTGTTGCGGTTGGAGCAATACATCACGCACGACCATTTCGAGGCGTTGGCGAAGGTGATGTTGTTCACCTCGCTGATTGTGGCGTACGCCTACATTCTCGAATACGCGATGGCGTTCTACACGACCAACGTGTTCGAGCAGGCGCATTTCAACTTCCGGTTGCTCGGTGATTTCCGGTACCCATACTGGCTGATGTGCTTCTGCAACGTGCTGTTGCCGCTGACGCTGTTCGTGCGGAAACTGCGTCGCAACCTCGCCTACCTGATGGTCGTCTCGCTGCTGGTCAACGTCGGCATGTGGCTCGAGCGGTTCATCATCATCGTGACCGGCCTGTCGCACGACTTCGACCCGTACGTGTGGGGCAACCCCAACCTGAGCTGGATTGCCATCGGCATCACGCTGGGGTCGTTTGGGATGTTCTTCACGTTTTTCCTGATCTTCGTCAAAGTGCTGCCGGTGCTGGCGATTACCGAACTGAAAGAGGAGCGCGCGCATGAAACGATTCACGTTTGACGACAAAGACGCGTTTCTCGCCAAGCTCAAGGAACTGCTGGCGAGCGGCGTGCCGGCGCGGCGGATTCAAATAGTGACGCCGATCCCGGTGCATGAGGCGCTGCACATGCTGAAGGTGCCGGCCAGCCCGCTGAAGTTTTTCACCTTTACCGGCGCGCTGACCGGGTTCGTGGCCGGCTTTGCGCTGACGATCTACACGTCGCTGAGCTGGCCGTTGATCACGTCCGGCAAGCCCATCGTCGCGATACCGCCGTACATGATCATCGCGTTTGAACTGACGATTCTGCTCGGCGCGCTGGCGTCGCTGATCGGGTTTCTCCACTTGAACCGGTTACCCTCCATCCCCCACATTTTGAATCCTGACGAAACCGGCAACCAATACGTCATTTTCGTGGAGGAAGACCAATGAAGCGGCTGACGCTGATGGCGGTCTGCGCGGCGCTGGTGGTGCTGGTGCAGCTCGACACCTCCGGCACGCATCTGTTGCCGGTGTTGCTGGGAATGGCGTTGACAACGGGCGCGGTGCTGGTCGTCGCGGCAGCGGAATTGTCGAACGCCCAGTGGATCGCGCCGGTGAAACGCCCGCTGCTCGCTGCCGCGCCGTTGTTGTTTGTGTTCCCATTCCTGGTCCGCCTCGCGTCGTATCCGTGGCTGGCCCACGAAACCCGGTGGCTGCGCCCGGATTTTTTCCTCGCCCGCAACGCGGGGGCGCTGCTGGTGTTGGCGCTGATCGGCAACCTTTACCGGCGCGCGTCGCTGACCGAGTCGCCGGCGAAACGCAAGTGGGCAGTCGGCTACCTCCTGACGTTTGTGGTCGCCAAGACAATGGTGGCGATGGATTGGGTGATGAGTTTCGATTACCCGTGGATTTCGACGATGTTCCCGGTGTTGTACATGGTGGAATGTTTCGATGCCGGGCTGGCCTTGATCGGGCTGATTTGTTTCGTCCGCCGCCAGACCGAGAACGTCTTGTATGACGCGGCGACGTTGTTGTTCGGGTTTGCGCTGTTTTGGGGCGGGTTGACGTTTGCGCAGTATCTGACGATTTGGTACGCCAACCTCCCGGAGGAAGTGCACTACTTCACCCTCCGATTTGGTCTGATGGGCGGCCGGGAGTTCTTTGCGGGCGCGGTGGCGCTGTTGTTTGTCGTGCCGTTCAGTGTGCTCTTGATCCACCGGGCACGGAAGAACCACAACGTCATTTTCGTGCTGGCCCACCTGGTGTTGTTCGGGCTGGTGTACCAACGGACGTATCACCTCCTCCCATATGTGAACCTCCAACTGGACTGGCTGCTGGCCGAATCGTTTGCCATGTTCGGCGCGCTGGCGCTCTGCATCCGGCCCGACCTGGGGCAGACCGACCGGGGCGTGTAACCTTTGCACGGCATCCGGCTCAGTACCCAGCAAGATGATCGCACTCTGGAAAATCATATTGGGCGTGGTGGTGGGCGGGGGAATGGGATTCGCCTACTACCGGTTCGTCGGCTGCGCCACCGGGACCTGTCCGTTGACGAGCAACCCGTGGACAAGCACGTTGTACGGAATGCTGCTCGGCGGCCTGATCGCCAGCAGCTTCACAAAATAAACCCCGAAAGGAACTGACCATGACCGTGGAAAACAAAATCCGGGCCTTTGCCGGGATCTTCATCCTGGTGAGCGTCGTGCTGGTGTTGAACTTCAGCATCAACTGGATCTGGCTCACCTTCTTCGTCGGCGCGAACCTGCTCCAAAGCTCCGTGACCGGCTTTTGCCCGCTGGAGATCATCCTCAAGAAGTGCGGCAAAAACGGCGGCAGTTGCTGCTGCAGCCACGAAGCATCGAAGTAGTCTGCCGGCCAGTCCGCAGTTGCCGGGGACGGGGACTTCTGGTAGCAATCTCCCCGTCCCGTATGAACGAAGCGCTTCCAGAGGCCGTGTTGATCCGCCGCGCCCAGACCGGCGATCTGGCGGCATTCGAGGAATTGGTCAACCAGCACGAACGCCGAGTGTACGCGCTGGCCTACCGGATCCTCGCCAACCAGCACGACGCCGAAGACGTGACCCAGCAGACGTTCCTGAGCGCGTTGGAGCACCTCAGCACCTTTCGCGGCGACGCCAGCTTCGCGACGTGGCTGACCCGCATCGCCACGCACGCCGCGTTGAAAGTCATCCGCAAACGCCGGGGACTGCCCACCGTGTCGCTCGACGCCGCGACCGAGCCGGACGATCCGGACCAGACCATCCCCCACCCCGAATTCATTGCCGATTGGCGGGAAAGTCCGGCGCAGTTGGTGGCACGCCGCGAGACGCACCGGTTGATTGATGCCGCCCTGGCACAGCTCGACGACAAACACCGGCTGGTCTTCCTGCTCCGCGACGTGGAGGGTCTGTCCGTCAAAGAAACCGCCGCCGCGCTCGGCCTGAGCGAGGCCAACGTCAAAGTCCGCCTCCTGCGCGCCCGCCTCCAACTCCGCGAAACGTTAACCCGCGCCTTTGGCGACCCCGCGCGCCGGGTCGCGCCGCACGAACACGTGTAACCTTTCCGCCCCTGCCGGCTCAATACCCCCAACCATGAATTGCAACGAACTACTGGCTCTGCTCAACGAGTACGTGGACGGCACGGTGCCGCCGTCGGTCTGCAAGGAGTTCGAGAAACACCTTGCCGGCTGCAACCCGTGCCAGATCGTCGTGGACAACATCCGCAAGACCATCACCCTCTACAAAGCCGGACAGCCCTACGAGTTGCCGGCAGGCTTCCACGACCGGCTGCATCAGGTGCTGCGTCAACACTGGAAGCAACAACCATGAAGCCACTGCTTTCCCTGTTCCTCCTCGGCCTGATCGCCGCCACCACCGTGCGCGGCGAAGCGCCACGCCCTTTGACCTTGCCGGAGGCGATTGCCCTCGCGCTCCAAAACAATCCCGACCTCGCCGCCGCCGAGCAACGGGTCAAAGCCGCCCGCGCCGCCCTCCAACAAACCGAAGCCGCCTTCTGGCCGCAACTCAAACTCGCCGGCACCTACAGCGCCAGCGACAACCCGGTCCAGGCGTTCATGATGTCGCTGAGCCAGCGCGCCTTCGACATCACTTCCGCCAACTTCAACCACCCCGACACCACCGACAACCTCAACGGCCGGGCCGTCGCTTCCGTGTCGCTCTACAACGGCGGCACCGATTGGGCCAACCGGCAGGCGGCAAAACTCGGCGCCGAGGCCCGGGAAGCCGCGCGCGACGCCGCCCGCAACGACCTCGCGTTTGAAGTCACCCGCTCCTTCCATACCATCACCAAAGCCCGGCAATTCGTCCGCGCCGCCGAAGCCGCCGTCGCCAGCATGGAAGCCAATGGGCAACTCGTCCGCGACCGGCACGAAGCCGGTCAAGCCCTCAAAACCGACCTGCTCGACGCCGAAGTCCGCCTCGCCGCCGCCCGCGAAAACCTCGTCCAGGCCCGCAACGCCCTCGCCCTCTCCGAAACCATCTTCCGCCACACCCTCGGCGTCGGCGAACGCGACCTCGTGACCGCCGCCGCCCCGACCGAAAACACAAACGATCGTTTGCCTGTTCGGCCGTCGGCCGGCAACGACTTTTCGGGGCGACCGGAATTGGTTGCCGCCCACAAGGCGGTCGCGGCCGCCGAACGCCAGGTCCGCGCCGCCCAGGGCGGTCATCTGCCGAAAGTCACCGCGTTTGCCCGGTATGATTTCGACAGCGGCGACGCCCGCAACTACGAAGGCAGTTGGCTCGCCGGCGTGAACGTGGAACTGGATGTCTTCGACGGCTTCCTCACCCGCGGCAAGGTGGCCGCCGCCCGCGCCGACCTCGAAATCGCGCGCGCCGCGTTGCGCAAAACGGAGCTGGCCATCCAACTCGAAGTCCAACAGGCCCGGCTGAATCTCGACGAGGCACAAGCCCGGCTCGACACCACCGGCAAGGCCGTCGCCCAGGCCGAGGAAAGTTTGCAACTCATCAAGGAACGCTACGGCAACGGCCTCGCGTTGTTCACCCAGGTGCTCGACGCCGAGACCGCGCTGACTGCCGCCCGGCAGCGCCGCATCGCCGCCGAAGCCGACGCGCGCATCGCCGCCGCCGCGCTCCAAAAAGCTTTAGGAAACCCACTCGAATGAAAACCACTCGCCTGCTCGCTCTCGCCATCGTCGCGGTCGCCCTCGGTTGCGGCCGGCATCCTGAATCATCCCACGACACCGGCCCCGCCGCGCGCGTCGAAACGGTGCCCGTCCAACTTCAACAACTGCCCGACACCTACGAGGCGGTCGGCACCGTCCGCGCCAAAACCAGCGCGACTGTCGCGGCGAAAGTCATGGCCGCCGTGCGCGCCGTGGCCGTGCGCGCCGGTGACCCGGTCACCGCCGGCCAGGTTCTGGCCGAACTGGATGATCGCGATCTGCGAGCCGAGTTTGACCGGGCGCAGGCGGACTTTAACCGCTTCAAGACGTTGTTGGACAAAGAGGCGGCAACGCGCGCCGAGTTCGAGGCCGTGCAAGCCCGTTACCGGGTCGCCGAAGCCGCGCTGAGTTACGCGACCCTCACCGCGCCGCTGGCCGGTGTGGTCACCGCCAAGTTGTGCGAGCCGGGCGACATGGCGGCGCCGGGACGGCCGTTGTTCGTGATCGAGCCAACCGATGCCTACCGGCTCGAAGCGCAGGTGCCGGATCGGTTGGCGGGCGCGGTCGCCGTCGGCCAATCGTGGCCGGTCACGGTGGACGCCACCGGCGAGACGTGCGCGGGCACAGTGGCCGAAATCATTCCGGCGGCGGACCCGGCCAGCCGGAGTGTGACGGTGAAGATTGATCTCGCCTGCCGGCAACCGTTGAAGTCCGGGCTGTTCGGCCGGGCGGCGGTGCCGGTCGGGCAACGCGCCGCGTTGCTGGTGCCGGCCCGCGCTGTGCGCGAACGCGGTCAGTTGACGTATGTGTTCGTCGCGCAGAATGGCCGGGCGCAGATGCGGCTCATCAAAACCGGCAAGAACCACGGCGACCGGGTGGAGGTTTTGGCGGGCCTGCAACCGGGGGAACAGGTGATCGTGGCCGGTGATGTCGCCGACGGCCAACCGGTGAGCCAATGAACCAGGAACATCACGGCCATCAATTCGGGTTCACGTCGAAGATTGTCCGCTTCTTTATTGATTCGAAGCTGACGCCGTTGATTGTGATCGCGGCGGTGTTGCTCGGCGCGGGGGCGGTCATCTTGTTGCCGCGCGAGGAAGAGCCGCAGATTGTCGTGCCGATGATTGACATCTTCGTCGAGGCGCCGGGGATGTCGGCGAAGGAAGTCGAAGAGCGCGTCACGAAGCCGATGGAGAAGTTGCTCTGGGAGATTCCCGGCGTCGAATACATCTATTCGACCTCCAGTCCCGGGATGTCCATGGCGATTGTGCGGTTTTACGTCGGCCAGAACGAGGAGGAGGCAATCGTCCGGCTGAACCAGAAGATGTTCGCCAATTTCGATCTCATCCCGCCCGGCGTGAGCCAGCCGTTGATCAAGCCGCGCCGGATTGATGACGTGCCGATTCTGGCGCTGACGTTGCACAGCGACCGGTACGACCACTACCAGTTGCGCCGGGTGGCGGCGCAGTTGCACGACGCGATCAAAGAGGTGCCGCAAGTCAGCGAAGTGACGTTGATCGGCGGCCAACGCCGGCAGGTGCGCGTCGCACTCGATCCCGCCAGGCTGGCGGCGCGCGGGTTGGAGCCGGTGCGGGTGGCGCAGATGTTGCAGGGCGCGAACCGGCAGGTGGCCGCCGGCAGTTTCTCGGCCGGCAACCGCGAGGTGTTGTTGGAAACGGGCGGTTTCCTGCGCGACGCCGACGCGGTGGGCGCCGTGGTGGTCGGCGTGGCGAACGGCAAGCCGGTCTATCTGCGCGATGTGGCGGAGATTGTGGATGGGCCGGAGGAAACGGCGAATTATGTGCTGTTTGGCCGCGGCCCCAACCCTCACCCTGACCCTCTCCCTTCTGAAGGGAGAGGGAATCAGAAACCGGATCCCCTCTCCCCCGTTCTGGGGGGAGAGGGTCAGGGTGAGGGGGCGGGCGAGCAACCGGCCGTCACCATCGCCGTCGCGAAACGCAAAGGAACCAACGCCATCAAGGTCGCGGAGCGGGTGCTGGCGAAAGTCGAGGCGTTGAAAGGCCGCGTCGTGCCGGCCGATGTGGCGGTCACGATCACCCGGCATTACGGCCACACGGCGGCGGAGAAATCCAATGAGTTGCTGTTCCACATGGCCATCGCGATTTTCGGGGTCAGCATTTTGATCGGGCTGGTGCTCGGCTGGCGCGAATCGGGCGTGGTGGCAGTGGCGATTCCGGTGACGCTGGCGTTAACGCTGGCGACGTTCTACTTCCTCGGGTTCACGCTGAACCGGATCACGTTGTTCGCGCTGATTTTCAGCATCGGGATTCTCGTGGACGATCCCATTGTGGACGTGGAGAACATCGTCCGCCATTTCCGGATGCCGAAAAACAAAGGCCGGCCGCTTCTGGAAGTGACCATCGAGGCGGTGAACGAGGTCCAGTCGCCGTTGATCCTGGCGACGTTGACGGTGATCGCGGCGATTTTGCCGATGGCGTTTGTGAGCGGGCTGATGGGACCGTACATGCGGCCAATCCCGATCGGATCGAGCGCGGCAATGGTGTTTTCAATGGTGGTGGCGTTTGTCGTGACGCCGTGGGCAGCGTACCGGATTCTCAAGGGCGCGGCGGCCAGCCACGAACATCACGAGGGCGAAACGGAAGATTGGACGATCCGGCTGTACCGGCGCGTGATGGGGCCGATCATTCATCACCCGGTCTGGCAGGCGGTGTTCCTCGTGGTTATCACGCTGCTGCTGGTCGGCGCGGTCTCGATGCTGTTCGTCAAGGCGGTCAAGGTGAAGATGCTGCCGTTCGACAACAAGAGCGAGTTCCAGATCATCGTGGACATGGACGAGGGCACGACGCTCGAACACACCGCCCGCGTCACGCGCGAAATCGCCGCCATCATCCGGGCGGAGCCGGAGGTGACGGATTATCAGGTGTATGTCGGCACCGCCGCGCCGTTCAACTTCAACGGACTGGTCCGCCACTATTATCTCCGGCAAGGCCCGAATGTCGCGGACATTCAGGTCAACCTGTTGCCGAAACACGAGCGCAAAGCCCAAAGCCACGACATTGCCAAACGCATCCGGCCCAAAGTGCAGGAGATTGCCGCGAAATACGGCGCGCGGGTGAAAGTGGCCGAGGTGCCGCCGGGACCGCCGGTATTGCAGACGTTGGTGGCGGAGATTTACGGGCCGGACTACCAGCAACAAATCGAGATGGCCCGGCGGGTCCGGGAGATTTTCCGCAGCACCGACGGCGTGGTGGACGTGGATTGGTACATGGAAGCCGACCAGCCGAAACTGATCTTTCACATTGACCACGAGAAAGCCGCGCTGCACGGTGTGAGCGCGGAACAGATCGCCCAGACGCTGCGGATCGCGCAGGCCGGGCTGCCCGTAGGGCTGCTCCATCAGGGCCGGGAGAAAGAAGATGTGGCCATCCAACTCCGGCTGCCGGTCGAACAACGATCCAGCGTGACCGACCTGCTCGCATTGCGCGTCGGCGGCGTGCCGCTGGGCGAATTGGTGCGCGTCGAGGAAACGGTGCGCGACAAAAGCATCTATCACAAAAACCTCCAGCCCGTCGTCTATGTCACCGCCGACGTGGCCGGCGCCGAGGAAAGCCCCGTCTATGCAATTCTGAAGTTGAATGAAAAGATCAAACAACTGCCGGCTGTCACCCTGAGCGCAGCGAAGGGGCTCAAAACCGCAACAGGAATAGCGCCCGGCAATTCAGAGATCCTTCGCTTCGCTCAGGATGACAAACAGGGCGGCATGGAGATTCTGACGACTTTGCAGCCGTTCACGACGGAAAAGCCGGTGATGAAATGGGACGGCGAATGGCACATCACGTTTGAAGTGTTCCGCGATCTCGGACTCGCCTTCGCGGTGGTGCTCATCTTGATTTACGTGCTGGTGGTCGGCTGGTTCCGGTCGTTCAAGACGCCGTTCATCATCATGGCGGCCATCCCCTTCTCGCTGGTCGGCATCCTGCCGGCCCACTGGGCGATGGGCGCGTTCTTCACCGCGACCAGCATGATCGGCTTCATCGCCGGGGCCGGTATTGTCGTCCGCAACTCGATCATTCTTGTGGACTTCATCGAGTTGCGCCTCGCCGAAGGGATGCCGCTGGCCGAAGCCGTCATTGATGCCGGTGCGGTCCGTTTCCGCCCGATGATGCTCACCGCCGCCGCCGTCGTGGTCGGCGCCAGCGTGATTCTCTTCGACCCGATCTTCCAGGGGCTGGCCATCGCGTTGATGGCCGGCGAAATCGCGTCGCTGTTACTTTCCCGCATGGCCGTCCCGGTGATCTACTACCTGGCAATGCGCAAACAACAAAGTTGACGCTGGTCAATTCGTGGATTGGACCGGTGCTGTAGGCTGGCCTTCATGAAACGAGTGACACACCAAACGAACGTTGCGGCCATCCTGGCGGCGCGGCCGGACTTGCGGTGGACGTTGGTAGCCGGTGGTATTGACGGTCTGGCCGACGAGAATCACCATCCGGCAGCGCACGTCACCGTCGCGTATGCGGCCGGTCGGCACGGGGCCGATGCGGCGGCGTTGGTGGCGGCACTCAACCAAGCACTACAGGAGAAACCGAACATGGGCATCATCAAAGCCATCAAGACGAAGGTTCAGGAACACAAGGCCGGTTGCTGTCATTGTGGCGGTCTGGCAACGGAAAAGACGACAGCAAAACCGGCGAAGCCGGCCGCCAAGCCGGCCACGAAGCGTGGCTGAACGTCCGCCCGTGCCCCGCGAACATGGCGCGTGGGGCATTTTGCTGGTGCCGTTTGCGACGGCGGTCGGCGGAGCCGGGGTGTGGAACTTACCGGTGGCGCTGTTGCTGGTAAGTGTGCTGTGTTTTTACGTTGCCCGGACGAGTTGGCTGAAACGGAACTACCGGTGGACGGCGATTCTGCTGGCCGGCAGCTTCGCGGCGGCGGTGCCGTTGGTGGTGGTGTGGAAACTGTGGTGGCTGCCGGCGTTCGGGGCGGTGGCGGCGGTGTTGGCGGTGCAGCCAACCTCGCAAAATCTCTGGCGGCAGTTGCTCGCCGTGCCCGGCCTCACGTTGACGGCCCCGGCGGCCTGGTATGTGGCGACCGGCACGCTGGACTACCGGCTTTGGCTGTTGAACACGCTCTATTTTGCCGGTGGCGTGTTCTATGTGCGAATGCATTTGGCGGCGGCCACTGCACTTGGCCCCCACCCTCACCCCAACCCGCTCCCCGTCGAACGGGGAGAGGGGACGCGCTGGAAAGTCGGTCTGCCGACGTTGCTCTACCACGGCGCGCTGGCGGTGGTGGCGGTGGTCTGGCAGCCGGTGGGGCTGGCGTACATCCCGGCGATTGCGCGGGCGTTTGTCGGCGTGATATTCTTGTCGCCAACGCTGCGGATCAAACGGCTTGGTTGGACGGAGGTGGCGCACTCGGTCTTGTTCGCAGCGCTCGTGATCGCGATCAGCTGAATGAAATTGGTGCTGGCTATTCTTGCGGGGCTGCTCGTCGGCGTGGGCGGCTACACGTTCTGGTACGGGCAGGGGTTTTCGTATTTGTCCAACGACCCCGCCGCCTGTAAGAATTGCCACATCATGAACGAGCAGTACGACGGCTGGCTCAAAGGCAGCCATCACGCGGTGGCCACCTGCAACGATTGCCACACGCCGCACGCGCTGGTGCCGAAGTATTTCACCAAAGCCGAGAACGGTTTCTGGCACTCGAAGGGGTTCACGCTCCAGGATTTTCACGAGCCGATTCGGATCCGGCCGCACAACCATGCCGTGTTGAACCGCAACTGCCTCGGCTGCCATCAGGAACTGGTCAGCGAAGTCATCGTCACCCACGGCCACGACGAAAGCCGGCTCGATTGCATCCGCTGTCACGCCACCGTCGGCCACGGACCCGGCCGCTGAAAGGAAAGCACCATGAAACTGCGGTACCTCCTCATCGCCATCATCGCGGGGCTGGCCAGCGTCGGCATCCTCCTGTTGCGCGAGAACATCGCCCAACGCAAACTCGAAGCGCGACACACCGTGTTCCGCGTCGTCGAGTTGACCGAGCAGACAACCGACCCGGCCGAGTGGGGCAAGAATTTCCCCCGGCAATACGATCATTACCGGCGGACGGTGGACATGGAACGCACCCGGTACGGCGGGAGCGAGGCGGACCCGTTCGCCGTCGGCGCGGACGGCGTGCGCAAGTCGGTCAGCAAAATCGAACAGGATCCGCGCCTGAAAACGATGTGGGACGGGTACGCATTCGCGATTGATTTCCGGGAGGACCGCGGCCACGCCTACATGCTCCACGACCAACGCGAGACCGACCGGGTCACGAAACGGCCACAGGTCGGTTCCTGTCTGCACTGCCACGCCTCGACCACGGTGGCCTACCGCAAAGCCGGCCTCGAAGCCGGCGCGCCCGGCACGCTGGCCGATCCGTTGCTCAGCCCGACCGGCCGGGAGCAATTGATGAAAGGGTTCGTGATCGTGTCCGCCGAACCGTACAGCAACGCCACGCAACGTGTGGAGCACCCGGTCACCTGTCTCGACTGCCACGACCCGCAGTCGCTGCAGTTGCGCATCACGCGGCCGGCCTTGTTGATCGGTCTGGAAGCGCTGGCCCGCAGTGATGACCCGGTCCCCCATCTGCCATCCATCGGCAAATGGCGGCAGGGCAACCGGCAGAAACCGTACGACCCGAACACGCTTGCCACCCGGCAGGAGATGCGGTCGTTGGTGTGCGCGCAGTGCCACGTCGAATACTATTGCGCGTCGAAGACCACGCTGTTTTTCCCGTGGAACAAGGGCTTGAAAGCCGAGCAGATCGAAGCGTACTACGACGACTACAAGTTCCCGGATGGCGCGCCGTTTGCCGATTGGAATCACAAACGCACCGGGGCCGCCGTGATCAAAGTGCAACATCCGGAGTTTGAGTTATGGAGTCAGGGCATTCACGCCCGCGCCGGTGTGGCCTGCGCGGATTGTCACATGCCCTATCTGCGCGAAGGCGCGATGAAAATCAGCGATCACCACGTCCGCAGCCCGTTGCTGAACATCTCGAGGTCCTGCCAGGTCTGCCACCGCAGCAGCGAGGAGGAATTGAAAGCCCGCGTCCAAATCATTCAGGACCGGACGAAACAATTGATGGATCGCGCCCTCGACGCCGTGGTCGCGCTCATCGCCGACATCGAGGCCGCCCGGCAGAACGGCGTTCCCGAAGCGCAACTGCAGCAGGCCCGGCAACTCCAACGCCGCGCGCAATACCGGGTGGATTTCATCAACGCCGAGAACTCGATGGGATTCCACGCCCCGCAGGAAGCGGCGCGGATTTTGGGTGAGGCTGTGGATCTCGCCCGGCAGGGCCAGTTGGCGTTGCGGTCAAAGTAACGAACGCTGCGTGTCGTCGTGAACGAGGTCGCTGACGGTGGCCCGGTAGCCGCGCCGGCGTTGTTCCATGGAAAACTTGTCCAAGTCGGACCCGACGGGCAACGGATACTTGCCGGTGTAACACGCGCAGCAAAATTCGCTGGCCGGCAAGCCGGTGGCGCCGATCATCCCGGCCAACGACACGTATCCCAGCGAGTCGGCGCCGATGTAGTCGCGGATCGCTTCCAGGGAATGATTCGCGGCCATCAGTTCCTGCCGGGTCGGAAAATCAATGCCGTACGGACAGGGCCACATGTGCGGCGGACAGCTCACTCGCATGTGAACTTCTTTCGCGCCCGCCTCGCGCAAGGTGGTCACCCGCGCCCGGGCGGTGGTGCCGCGCACGATGGAATCATCCACAACCACCACCCGTTTGCCGCGCACCATCTCGTCAATGAGGTTGAGTTTCACCCGGACGCCGAAATCCCGGATGAGCTGTGACGGCTGGAGGAACGTGCGCCCGACGTAGTGGTTGCGGACGAAGGCGTTGGCGTAGGGGATGCCGCTTTGCTCGGCAAATCCCTCGGCGGCATAGTTGCCGCTGTCCGGCACCGGGATCACAATGTCCGCGCGGACCGGGTGTTCGCGCGCGAGTTGCCGGCCCAATGCTTTGCGGACTTCGGCCACGTTGCGTCCCGCGATGTCGCTGTCGGGCCGGGCGAAATACACAAACTCGAAAATGCAAAACGCGTGCGGTTGTTGCGTGTGCTTCCAGGGATTGACGGAGCGCACGCCGGCCTTGTTGATCACGACGATCTCGCCCGGCTCGAGATCGCGGACGCACTCGGCGTGGATGAGATCGAGCGCGCACGTCTCGCTGGCGAGCACGTAGGCGGTGCCGTCCACGCCGTCTTCTTTGAGCCGGGTGGGCAACTTGCCGAGCGTGAGCGGGCGGAAGCCAAACGGGTCGCGGACGCCGATCAGTTCGTCCTCGCCCATGATGACGAGCGAGTAGGCGCCCTGGATGCGTTGCATGACGGCCTCGAGCGAATGGGCCCGGTCGCCATCGCCTGGCCGGGCGAGCAGATGCAGGATGATCTCGCTGTCGCAGGTGGTTTGGAAAATCGAGCCTTGCTCCTCCAACTGCGCGCGGAGCCGGGCGGCGTTGGTGAGGTTGCCGTTGTGGCCGATGGCGATCTGGCCGCGCGCGCAATCCACCACGAGCGGCTGGGCGTTCTTGATGTTGGAGCTGCCGGTGGTGGAATACCGGACGTGGCCGATGGCCAGATGCCCCGGCAACGACCGCAAGGTGTTTTTGTCGAACACCTGCCCGACCAGGCCCATGCCTTTGTGGGTGCGCACGTCAATGCCGTCGGACGCGGAGATGCCGGCGCTTTCCTGGCCGCGGTGTTGCAGCGCATACAAGCCGTAGTACGTCAACTCGGCGGCGTTCGGGTGGCCGTAAATGCCAAACAAACCGCAGTAGTGCCGGGGCCGCATCATGTCGTAAGATTGCATGTGAGCAACGCCAACCAGTCAGATACCCGAAACCCGCAAAAAACTCAAGCGCTCACCGGCCCGCCGCCGGCGCCTCCCAGCAGCCCCTTGATGCGGTCAATGAGTTGGCTGCCGGAAAACGGCTTGTGCACAATGCCGTCCACGCCGTCCCGATACTCGGCCGGCAACGATTGATCGGTGAACCCGGTCACCCCGATGACCTTCGCTTGCGGGCAGAGTTGGCGGATGAACTTGAGCGTCCTGGCGCCGTCAAACTCCGGCATGTTGAAGTCCAGCAACACGACTTTCACCTGGCCGGGGGCGTACCGCAGGATGTTGAGGCCCTTGACGCCGGTATTGGACGCCAACACATTGAAGCCGGCGTCTTTGAGCAATTCCTTCATCGTGTCGAGGAGCGAGCGATCATCATCAATGATCAGCACCGATATTTTCTCCTCCGCCGCCGCTGCGGGCCGGCTCTGTTCCTGATCGTTGCCGACGAACAACCTGCGCAGTCCCTGAAAAAATCCGCTCATCGTCCTCCCCTCCTCTTTTTCCTTTGGGGCCCACCCTACACACATCCTTCAGGCTTGTCCAATCTAACGTTCCATCACCCGGCCGATTGCGTTCCACCACACCTTGCGCAACCGGGCGACATCCCACGCCAACCGGCCAATCCGTAACTGGTTGCCGCCGGTCACTCCGAGTCGCGTCACCGGCAGACCCGACGCCAGAATCTTCTCCGCGTTTTCCGGTGACGCCGTCAGGACGATCCGCGACTGCGATTCGCCAAACAACGCCGCCGCCGTCACCGGCAATTCCACCGTCGCGCCCACGCCCGCGAAGCAACACTCGGCGAGCGCCACCGCCAGCCCGCCCTCGCTGCAATCGTGCGCGCTCTGCACCCAGCCCTGCCGGATAAAATTGAGGCAGGCATCGTGAATGCGTTTTGCGTGCGCCAAATCCATCTTCGGCGGCGGGCCCTTCTTGAGCTTGTGGATCCGCTTCACATACTCGCTGCCGCCCAGTTCGCCGCCCAACTCGCCCAGCAACAGCACCACGTCGCCGTCGCCCTTGAACCACTGCGTCGTGATGTGTTGCGGGTCGTCAATCAAGCCCAACATCCCAATCGTCGGCGTCGGGTCCACCGCCGCGACCGGCGATTCATTGTAGAAACTGACGTTGCCGCCCGTGACCGGCGTGGCGAACACCCGGCAGGCTTCGGCCATGCCCTCGATGCAGCGGCGAAACTGCCAAAAAATCTCCGGCTTCATGGGGTTGCCGAAGTTCAAGCAGTTCGTGATCGCCAACGGCCGCGCCCCGCTGCACACGAGGTTGCGCGCCGCCTCGGCCACCGCCGTCTTGCCGCCCTCGAACGGGTCGAGATAGCAGTACGTCGAGTTGCAGTCCGTCGTGAACGCGATGTATTTCGCGCCGGTGCCCCGGTAACCAAGATCGGGCCGTTCCAAGTTGATCCGAATCACCGCCGCGTCGCTGCCGGGCGCGACCACGGTGCCGTCCTGCACCATGTAATCGTATTGCCGGTAGACCCAGTTTTTCGACGCAATCGTCGGTGACCGGAGCAGTTCGACGAGCGTTTTTTCGTAATCTTTCGGTTCCGGGATGCTTTCGAGTCGCGGCGCCTCGTAGGGGCGCGCTTCCCGGTAATACACTGGCGCATCATCCGCCAACTTCGCGGCCGGGATCTCGGCCACGACTTTCTTGCCGACTTTGACCCGCATCATTCCATCGTTGGTCACCCGGCCAATGGTCACGCCGTGCAGGTCCCACTTGCGGAAAATCTCCTCGACTTCTTTCTCCCGGCCCTTCTGCGCGATGAGCAACATCCGCTCCTGCGATTCGCTGAGCATGATTTCGTAGGGCGTCATGCCCGGCTCGCGTTTCGGCACCAGGGTCAAATCAATCTCGTTGCCGGTACCGCCCCGGCTCGCCGTCTCGCACGTCGAACAGGTCAACCCGGCCGCGCCCATGTCCTGAATGCCGACCACCAGCCCGTCTTTCCGCATGACTTCGAGACAGGCTTCGAGCAACAACTTTTCCATGAACGGGTCGCCGACCTGCACCGCCGGGCGGTCTTCGTGCGATTCCTTGGTGAGTTCCCGGCTGGCAAACGCCGCGCCGGCCAGCCCGTCGCGCCCGGTCGCGCTGCCGACGTAGATGACCGGGTTGCCGATGCCGCACGCCTTGCCGCGTTTGATCTGGTCGTGCCGGATGATGCCGAGGCAGAGCGCGTTGACGAGCGGGTTGCCGTTGTACGACTCGTCAAAATAGACCTCGCCGCCGACGGTCGGGATGCCGATGCAATTGCCGTAATGCGCGATACCGGCCACCACGCCGGCAAAGAGCCGCCGGTTGGTTGCCGCCGGCGCCGACCGGCCCTCGATGGGCCCGAACCGCAGCGAGTTGAACCCCAAAATCGGCCTCGCCCCCATCGTGAAGATGTCGCGGATGATCCCCCCCACCCCGGTGGCCGCGCCCTGGAACGGCTCGACGGCGCTGGGATGGTTGTGCGACTCGATCTTGAACGCGATCGCCCAGCCGTCGCCGATGTCCACGATGCCGGCATTTTCCTCGCCGGCTTTGACGAGGATGAACGGCGCCTCGCGCGGTAGTTTCTTCAGTTCGGGCCGGGAGTTCTTGTAACTGCAATGCTCCGACCACATCACGGAGAAGATGCCGAGCTCGGTGATGTTCGGCTCACGCCCCAAAATGGCTTTGATCCGTTCGTATTCCTCCGGCGTGAGGCCGTGCCTGGCGACCACCTCCGGCGTAATGGCAATGTCAGTCTTCATGGGATGGACGGAGTGTACCGGATTCGAGGGCGATTTGCATACAGCAATTCATCGCCGGGATGACCTCGCCAAACACGCCTTTGATGGCCTGCACCAGTTCCAGGCCGGTGCAGGCGCGGACTTCCCGGGCCGGCAGCGGGTAGTAAAGCTGAAACCCCGCCCACTCGTCGGGCCGGCAACGTGTCATCGCCGCCCGGCATTCCCCAACCGTCGCCACCTCGACGCGCTGTTCTTCACCAATGACCGCCGCCGCAAACCCCTCGCGCTGCACCAACCGGCGCAGTTCCCGGTCGAACACCGTGCCCGGCCGGCATTGGCGCACGAGCCGGTACCAGTCGAAATCCTCGCGTGTCCCCCACGGCTTACTGGCTTCGGGGCCGGTCAGGTAGCCGCGCTCGATTTGCAGGCCGCTCTGGAACACCTGCCGGTCGCCGTCGGCCATGATGAACAGTTTGGCGCAGCCGAAATTCACGTCGTGGGAGACCGGCTTCGCCAGCCGGTTGGCTTTGGGCAGCCAACAAATCCACTGCCAATACACGCCTCGCCCCCACCGGTCGGTGACGAACGGCGTCCGGTACGTCTGCTCCAGATGGAACTTCAAGATTTGCGTGATCCGCTCGTGCGGTTCGAGGTTGCCGACCCGGATGCCGCGCTGAAAATCAATCCACTCCGGCCGGAACGCCTCCCCGGTCGGCAACTCCCCCGCCCCGCGGCCACGTCTCGCCAGCGGCAACCAGTCGTGGGTGGACGTGGTGCGATTCATATCAACCGGCAGTATCCAGCGGGCTTCTGACGCCGAGGCCGGGCTTCTTCATCACGTGGGTGTAGATTTGGGTGGTCGCCACGTCTTTGTGGCCGAGCAACTCCTGCAAAGTGCGAATGTCGGTACCGGATTCCAATAGGTGCGTGGCGAAGCTGTGGCGGAGAACGTGCGGCGTGACGCGCTTGTTCAACTGCGCTTTCCGGGCAGCTTGCCGGATGGTTTGCTGAAAGGTGGCATCCAAGATGTGATGCCGGCGTTTGACGCCGGAGCGTGGGTCGGTCATGAATTGCCGGGAGGGAAAGAACCACTGCCATTCCCACGACTCACCTGCTTTCGGATATTTGCGTTCCAATCCTTCCGGTAGCCAAACGCCGGGCGCACCGGTGCGGCGATCTTCGTCAAAAATGCCATGCAACCAGTCCCGGTGTAGGCGCAGGCGTTCGCTCAAAGACTCCGGTAGGACGGTCACGCGATCTTTGTCACCCTTCCCCGCGCGCACCACCAGTTGCTGCCGGTCGAGGTCAACATCCTTCACGCGCAGGCCGAGCAATTCCATCAACCGGAGGCCGCTGCCATACATGAGTTCGGCCATCAGCCGGGTGGTGCCGTCCAGAGCCGCAAATAGTTGTCGGCATTCCGCGCGGGAAAGCACCACCGGGATCCGTGGATTGTGGGCGGCACGCGTGAAATCACTGAAGTCGCCCAACTCGTGACCGTAGACTTCACGCAAGAGGAACACAATCGCGTTGAGGGCCTGCTTCTGACTGGAAGCGGACGTACGCTGCCGCGTGGCCATCTCCGATAGAAACTCCTTCACGTCCGCTTCGGTCACCGCTTGCAGGTCCAGGGCGCCGCTGGGAACCGTCCGCGTCCGCCGCCGCTCCTCCAACCACCGCACAAAGCGCCCGGCCCAATGCCGGTACGCTTGTTCCGTCCGCCACCGGTAATGACCGGTGCGCAAGTGCTGAATCACCCGCCGCTCCCATTCTTCCGTGCCGGTATCCGCCGCGCCCAGCGAGGGAACATCCGCCAGTGTGTTAGTGGCGCGGGCGTCTCGCCCGTG
>Ga0315298_1002782_pt1 | contig 28856 bp, 26 predicted proteins | sample WHS_1_MG_FD_203077 | JGI IMG/M metagenome (GOLD analysis project Ga0315298, IMG submission 203077) | Extremophilic microbial mat communities from Washburn Hot Springs, YNP, Wyoming, USA - WHS_1_MG | ecosystem: Environmental > Aquatic > Thermal springs > Hot (42-90C) | place: USA: Wyoming... | reverse complement strand
TCGCGCCGCCACACCCGGCGCATCAATTCGAGCTTGCGGGTGGGAATGAGGCCGGGGTCGTCGCTTTGCACGCTGAACTGGCAGGCATCGGCGCAATAGCCACAGCGCACGCAGGCTTCGAGATCGACGGCGAGGTTGCGGTCGATTTTTTCCCGCATCACCGCCTTGGCCCGCTGCACCCGCTCGGCATCGGGCAGGTCGACCTTCGGCGCCTGCTCGGCGAGGTGGGCGATGGCGTTGCCGAACTGCGTGTACATCTGCCGGTTCATCATGCCCGTACTCCCCGCCGCGCCATGAACGCGCCGAACTGCGCGCGGCCGAAAAACCAGCTCACGGTGTGGAACAGCTTGCCAAACGGGAACCACACCAGCAGCAGCTCCAGCGCCATGAGGTGGATCGCCAGCCGTGTCGGATCGGCCGAATACAGCCGCGAGGCATAGTGCGCAGACGGCTGACCGATCAGCGCCATGCCGGTGAAGATCACCAGGAACAGCAAGCCCCAGGAGATGTAGTCGTCGGCGCCGGAGATGCGGCGCAGCGTCGGGTCCATCAGCCGCATCGCCAGGGCGACGAGCAGCGACACGATGGTCACACCCGCCGCGAGGTACATCACCCAGTCGGGCAGCGCCGGCCAGTTCACGCCCAGATGCCGATGCAAAAAGGCGATGTGCGGCGCGTAGCCGAAGACGATGAGCGCCAGCCCGAGGTGATAGAGGTAAGGGTTGATCGTGGTCAGCGTCGGGCTCGGGCGCGTGCCCGCGCGCGGCAGCATGTGCCGCAACACCGTGCGCCACACCGCACCCTGGACGTGCACCCGACGCGGCGCGGATTGCAGATGCGCCGCCGGGCGGCGCAACAGACCGAGGGTGCGCCACGCCAGTCCGGCAAGGAAAATCAGCACGCTGGCCGCCAACAGCGGCCCCCGCGCCAGGTCGAGCAGTTGCATGGTTCCCACTCCTTCCCGCCCATCATGAGCGCCGTTCAGGCCGTGGCACGCCACCGGGCGCGCCGCGTCGCAAAGGCAGCCGATCATAGGCTGCCGGCGTCACGCCGTGCAAGCGTCTGTCTATCGGCTTATGCGCATACGCCGATGCGAAAAAACATGCGGTTGAACCGGGGATTTTGCTGGGCTATAGTGAACACATAACAAAAACGTCATGTCCGCCCTCGTCCGTGTGACAGGCGGTGAATGCAGGAGACAGCCATGCCAGTTCATCAGGATCCAGCGACGGCGCAGCAGAGCGGCGCGGCAATGAGTCGCCGGTCGGTCTTGCGCGGCGTTGGCAGTGCAGCCGCGGCGGTTGCCGGTGCCGGGCTGATCGGCGCCGACGCGCTGGCGCAGCCGGCCAGCACCGCGGCGCCCGCTGCGGTCCCGGACGCCGCCACCAACCCGGGTTACCGCCTCACGGCGCACATTCGCGCCTACTACCGCACCACGCGCTTCTGATCGGCTGCGACCCGTCTGGCCGCGGCGAGCGGCAGACCGGGTGGCATGACCAGCGCACTCGACTTGGAGGAATGCCATGTTGTTGACCCGTGTGCAGGAGCGGCAAAACGCTGCCAAACCCGCCGCCGAGCAGTCGGCGGTATGGATCGACCAACTCAAACGCGGCCTGGGCCGGGCGCTGCCGACCATGGATCGGCGCGCGTTTTTGCGCCGTTCGGGGATTGGCGTCGGGCTCGGGCTGGGTGCCGGATTGGTCGGCTCGCAACTGCGCCTGATGCAAAAGGCCAACGCCGCCGATACCCCGGCGCCGGGGGCTGCGGGAAGTCCCAACGTGGTCACGCGGCGCACGGTCTGCACCCACTGCTCGGTGGGCTGTGCCGCCGATGCGATGGTGGAAAACGGCGTGTGGGTGCGGCAAAACCCGGTGTTTGAATCGCCTCTGAATTTGGGGGCGCATTGCGCCAAGGGAGCGGCGCTGCGCGACCACGGCCGCGGCGATCACCGTCTGCGCTATCCGATGAAGCTGGTCAACGGCAAATACCAGCGTATTTCATGGGATCAGGCGCTGGACGAGATTTCGCAGCGTCTGCTACAGATCCGTAAGGAAAGCGGGCCGGACGCGCTGTTCGTCGTCGGCTCGAGCAAGCACAACAACGAACAGGCCTACCTGCTGCGCAAATGGGTGTCGTTCTGGGGGACGAACAACTGCGACCACCAGGCGCGCATCTGCCACTCCACCACGGTAGCCGGCGTCGCCAACACCTGGGGCTATGGGGCGATGACCAACTCGTACAACGACCTGTCGCATGCCAAGGTCGCGTTGTTCATCGGTTCCAATGCCGCGGAGGCGCATCCGGTGTCGATGCTGCACCTGCTGCATGCCAAGGAAAACGGCTGCAAGGTCATCGTCGTCGACCCGCGTTTCACCCGCACCGCGGCCAAGGCGGACATGCATGTGCGGCTGCGCTCGGGAACCGACGTGCCGGTGGTGTTCGGCATCCTCTATCACATTTTCAAGAACGGCTGGGAAGACCAGGCCTACCTCGACGCCCGCGTCTGGGGCATGGACAAGGTGAAGGAGGACGTGCTGGCCAAATGGAATCCCGATGCGGTCAAGGAAGTGTCGGGGGTCGATGGCGATGCGACGTATGCCATCGCCAAAATGCTGCATGAAAACAAGCCCGGCACCATCGTCTGGTGCATGGGGCAGACGCAGCACACCATCGGCCATGCCATCGTCCGCGCCTCGTGCATCCTGCAACTGGCGCTGGGCAACGTCGGCGTGTCCGGCGGCGGCACCAACATCTACCGCGGGCACGACAACGTGCAGGGCGCCACCGATGTCGGCCCCAACCCCGATTCGCTGCCGGGCTACTACGGCGTGATCGAAGGTGCGTGGAAGCACTTTGCCGGCGTCTGGGGGGTGGATTACGAGTGGATCAAGGGCCGCTTCGCCCCGGGCATGATGACCAAGCCGGGGATGACGGTGTCTCGCTGGATCGACGGCGTGCTTACACCCAACGACATGGTCGATCAAGGGCCGAACCTGCGCGCGCACATTTTCTGGGGCCACGCGCCGAATTCGCAGACCCGCGGGCTGGACATGAAAAAGGCCATGGACAAGCTCGACCTGCTGGTGGTCATCGACCCCTATCCGTCGGCCACCGCGGCGATGGCGGCCATGCCTCCGGCCGATCCCAAAGACCTCAACCCCAACCGCGCCGTCTACCTGCTGCCGGCGACCACGCAGTTCGAAACCTCGGGTTCGGTCACGGCGTCCAACCGCTCGCTGCAGTGGCGCGAGCAGGTGGTCGAGCCGCTGTTCGAATCGCGCACCGATCACATGATCATGTACCAGCTCGCCGAAAAGCTTGGCTTTGGCAAGGAGCTGGTGAAAAACTACAAAATGGTCCCGGGCAAGGGCGGCATGATGGAGCCGGAACCCGAGTCCATCCTGCGCGAAATCAATCGCGGCGTCTGGACGATTGGCTACACCGGCCAGAGCCCCGAGCGGCTGAAGATCCACATGCGCAATATGCATGTGTTCGACGTCAAGACCCTGCGCGCGCGCGGCGGCATCGACAAGGAAACCGGCTACAAGCTCGACGGCGAATACTTCGGTTTGCCTTGGCCGTGCTATGGCACGCCGGAGTTGCGGCACCCCGGCACCGGCATCCTGTACGACACTTCGCTCAACGTCATGGAGGGTGGCGGCAACTTCCGCGCCAACTTCGGTGTCGAGCGCGACGGGCAGTCGCTGCTCGCTGCCGACGGCTCGTGCTCCAAGGGTGCCGACATCCAGACCGGCTATCCCGAGTTCGACTCGGTGCTGCTGAAAAAACTCGGCTGGTGGAACGAGCTCACCGATGCCGAGAAAAAGGCCGCGGACGGCAAAAACTGGAAGACCGACCCTTCGGGCGGCATCATCCGTGTGGTGATGAAAAACCACAGTTGCCACCCGTTTGGCAACGCCCGCGCGCGTGCCGTGGTGTGGAACTTCCCCGACCCGATTCCGCAACACCGCGAGCCGCTGTACTCGCCGCGGCCGGACATGGTGGTGAAGTACCCGACCTACGACGACAAAAAGGTGTTCTGGCGGTTGCCGACGCTGTTCAAGACGGTGCAGGAGCAGAACATCGACGTGGTCAAAAAATTCCCGCTCATCCTCACCTCGGGACGGCTGGTCGAGTACGAGGGCGGCGGCGACGAAACCCGCTCCAACCCCTGGCTGGCTGAACTCCAGCAGTTCGCGTTCGTCCAGATCAACCCGGCGGTGGCCAACGACCGCAACATCCGCGAGGGCGACGACGTCTGGGTGAGCACGCCCACCGGCGCGCGCATCAAGGTACGGGCGCGGGTGACTGAAGCGGTAGATCGCACCACGGTGTTCATTCCCTTCCACTTCGCCGGCCACTGGCAGGGCAAGGATCTGCGCCAGTACTACCCCGAGGGCGCGGCGCCGATCGTGCTGGGTGAGGCGGTCAACACCGCCACCACCTACGGCTACGACGCGGTGACCATGATGCAGGAAACCAAGACCACGGTGTGCCAGGTCGAACGCGCCTGACGCGCGCACAGCCCAACGGAGACGAACATGGCCCGGATGAAATTCATTTGCGACGCCGAGCGCTGCATCAACTGCAACGGCTGCGTCACCGCGTGCAAAAACGAAAACGAGGTGCCCTGGGGGATCAACCGCCGCCGCGTGGTGACGATGAACGAAGGCGTACCCGGTGAAAAATCGATTTCGGTGGCGTGCATGCACTGCTCGGACGCGCCGTGCATGGCGGTGTGCCCGGTGAGCTGCTTCTACCGCACCCCCGAAGGCGTGGTGCTGCACGACAAGGACGTGTGCATCGGCTGCGGCTACTGCTCGTATGCCTGTCCGTTTGGCGCGCCGCAGTTCCCGGCCAACGGCGAGTTCGGGTTGCGCGGCAAGATGGACAAATGCACTTTCTGCGCCGGCGGCCCGTTGCCCAACGGCTCGGAGGCGCAGTTCAAGGAGTATGGCCGCGACCGCCTGGCCGAAGGCAAGCTGCCGATCTGTGCCGAAATGTGCTCGACCAAGGCGCTGCTGGCAGGCGACGAGAACGTCATCGCCGACATTCTGCGCGACCGCGTGCTGCACCGTGGCGGTGGCGCCGAACTCTGGGGCTGGGGCACGGCCTACGGCAAAGGCGAGCCGCGCCCCACGCCGTCCACGACGCCGGCCGGCGCGAACCAAGGAGCCTCGTCATGAACCGCCGACTCTCCCTTTTGCTGTGCGGCGCTGCACTGGCGTTGGTGGCCGGATGCAGCCAGAAACCGCAAACCCTGACGCAGACCGGCGCGCCGCCGTCGCAGGATCCGTGGATGGGGGCCAACCCGGCATTCACCGAAAAAGGCTGGAAAGTCGGCGACCAGGCGAGCTGGCAGCGCGAAATCGACCGCCGCGCGCAGTACCAGAACGAATACGTGCGCATGCGCTAGGAGGCAGCCATGTCCCGATCGCTGATGCAAGGGCTTCGCGCCGTGATGTTCGCCGCCGGGTTGGGGCTGGCGCTGTGCGGCGGTGCGCTGGCCGCGCCGGCCAACGTGCCTGCGGCGGATCAGCCTGGCGTTCCGGCGCAGCTAGCGCAACAGCCGGCAGCGCCGCCCGGGGCCGACACCCTGCCGGGTTATCTGCAGCAGAACAACGGCGAGCGTGAAAAGGTGCAGCCGGGGAACAACGCGCCGATGTGGCGCGCGATCAAGCAGCAGGCCGGCTTTACCAGTCTGCCGTATCCGGAAGCGGGTGTGCTGATTCAGCCGCAGACCGCCTACCCCGGCTCGGCGTTCACCTCGGCGGGCGAGGCGTGGCGGCAGACGCGCAACCTGCTGCTCATCCCGGTGGGCGGCTGGATCCTCATTCTGGCGGTTGTCGGCATCGGGGTGTTTTACTTCGTCCGCGGCCAGATCCGGCTGGCGCATCCGCGCACAGGGCGCAAGATCGAGCGCTTCACCCCGTTCGAGCGCTTTTTCCACTGGCTGCTGGCGTTTTCCTTCGTTGCCCTGGCGGTGTCGGGCATCGTCATCATGTTCGGCAAGTTTTTTCTGCTGCCCATCCTCGGCGCCACGCTGTTTGGCTGGCTGACCTTCGCGCTCAAGACCCTCCATAACTTCGTTGGTCCGCTGTTTGCGCTATCGCTGGTCGTCGTGCTGCTGACCTTCATCCGCGACAATCTGCCGAGCAAGGTGGACTGGGCCTGGCTGGCCAAAGGCGGCGGGCTGTTCGGTGGCGGCGAGCCGCCTTCGGCCCGGTTCAACGCCGGGGAAAAAATCTGGTTCTGGGTGGGGGTGCTGTTTTTCGGGCTGCTCGCCGCCGCCTCGGGCCTGGTGCTCGACCGCCTGGTGCCCAATTTCCCGTACACCCGCGGGGCGATGCAGGTGGCGGAAATCGTCCACGCCACGTCGACCATCCTGCTCATGGCCATGGCCTTCGGCCACATCTATATCGGTACCATCGGCACCGAAGGCGCGCTCGACGGCATGCGCAGCGGCTATGTGGACGAAAGCTGGGCCAAGCAGCACCATGCGCTGTGGCTGCAAGACATCGACAGCGGCAAAATTCCCGCGCAACGCAGCGGGGCCGGGGCGCAGCCGCCGCTGCCCGTTGCCAAACCCAAGGCGTGAGGAGACGACGATGAGGCCAGTCATGCATCAGTGGATCGGCGTCGCGCTGTTTGTGGCGGGCAGTGCTGCGGCGTGGGCCAAGCTGCCGCCGCCCTCGCCCGAGGCGCAGGCCAAGGCGGAGGAGGCCGCGGCCAAGGCCAAATGGGCGGACAAAGTCGCGGCCTATCAGCTCTGCGAAGCGCAAAACAAGGTGGCGGCGTTCTACTACGCCAGCGCCAAGGCGGCGGGCAAGCCGACCGAGCCGCCGGTGCCGACGCCGCCGTGCGTCGATCCTGGGCCGTTCGTCGCCGCCAGCCCAACTCCTGCCACCCCTATTCCTGCCACTCCTACCCCGCCGGCCGCGGCGCAGAAATGATGCCGATCGAGCAGCAACCGGCATCACAGTCCGCACCGGGCAGGAGGCTGTTGCCGCAGCTCAGCCAAGCACGCCAGGCGCTGACCCGCACGGTGCAGGTACGCAACGAATTCGGCCAGACGCAGGACGTGGCGATTCCCGTCGAGCGGCCGCTCACGTTGTATCTGGACAAACAGGAGCTGGTGACGCTGATGACCGTCGGTGCCGCTCCCGAACTGCTCGCGCTGGGGTATTTGCGTAACCAGCGGCTGGTGCGCTCGATCGACGACATCGCCGCGGTGCAGGTCGACTGGGACGTCGAGGCGTGTTCGATCACCAGTCGCCACGGCGTGGCCGGACTGGCCGAACGCGCAGGCGCGCGGCGTGTGGTCACCACCGGGTGCGGCCAGGGGACGGTGTACGCCAGCCTGATGGAAGAGGTAGGCAGCGCGGCGCTCGACCCCGACACGCGAATTCGCCAGAGCGAGCTCTACGCCCTGCTCGACACCATGCGGCTGCATGATTCACTGTACAAATCCGCCGGGTCGGTGCACGGCTGCGCGCTGTTCGAGCGCGACCGGCTGCTGATGTTCACCGAAGACGTCGGCCGGCACAACGCGGTCGATGCCATTTCCGGCTGGATGTGGCTGCACGGTGTGGACGGCGCCGGCAAAGTGTTCTACACCACCGGGCGGCTGACGTCGGAAATGGTCATCAAATGCGCGTTGATGGGCGTGGCCATCCTCGTGTCGCGCTCGGGGGTGACGCAAATGGGGTTCGACATCGCCGAGCGACTGGGCATGGCGCTGTTTGCGCGCTGTACCAACCGGCACTTCCTGCAGTACACCGCGCCGCAGCGTTTCGTCGCCGAGCCGCTGCAGCCCGTGGCGGCATGAACACCCCCGCCGCTGCCGAACTGCCGCTGGCCGTGCTGATGCAGCGCGACCGGCTCGCCAACCGCTGGCAGCGCTGGCGCTGGAGCCTGCGCGATGTGCTGCCGGCCGAGGCCGCGCCCGCCGCTGCTGCCGGCGCGCCGCGCTGCCTGAGCTGGCAGAGTGAGAGCTCGCAATGGTTGTACCCCGGCTGCGCCGTGCAGCTGTTCCGCGACGAAGCCGAGGGCTATCACCTCAACCTCACGTCGCCGCAGCCGAGCTGGTTCGTCTGGTGGACCCAGGCAGCCGACGGCGAATGCGACGACCCGCGCGTCGATGCGCGCGGCCTGCCCGCGGTGCAGGCGGTCACGCTGTCGTACAGCGAAGCCGCGCGCTGGATGGATGCTGGGGAGACGGTGGAGATCGCCCCGTTGCCCGCCGCCGTGGCCAACTGGCTGGCCGAGTTTGCCGCCGCGCACTACCGCCCCGAGCCGCGCAAACGCCGCCGGCCACAGAGTTTTCTGTCCCCCGCCGAGCGCGATGGCGCCGCCGCGCCGATGCGGGGCGACGATCCCCCGGCGTGTTGCCCATGACGTCCCCATCCCCGCCTGAAGGCAGCGGCTTTTTCGCCCGCTGGTCGCAGCGCAAACTGCAGTCGCGCACCGCGCAGCCGGCACCGCCGCCAGTCGCCGAGCCGCAGCCAGCGCAGCCAGCGCTGCCAGCCGAGCCGCCAGTGCCCGTGGCCGCGGCAGAGGCTGCGCCGCCACCGACCCTGGACGAGCTCGCCGCGCTCGACTACACCGCCGACCTCACGCGCTTCGTTGCCCGCGGAGTGGACGAGACGGTGCGCCGCGCCGCGCTGCGCAAACTGTTTGCCGATCCGCAGTTCAACGTGATGGACGGGCTGGACGTGTATATCGACGACTACAACACGCCTAGCGCCGTGCCGCCGGGGCTGCTGGCGCGGCTGAAGCAATTGCACGATGTGGGGCAGCGGCTGGACGATGCCGCGCCCGCCTCCATCCCCGCCAACCCGCAGTGGGCCGCCGCGCCGCAGCCCGACGCGCCGCCCGAACTGGCCGCTCTCGATCCGGCACCGGGCGACGCCGCCCACGCGGCCGACCCGGTGGCTGACCCAGACCCGCAATCGACTTCACCTGCCGCCGACTCATGAAAACACTGGTCTGCGATTGCAACCGTACCCAGACACTCGACCCTGATCTGCTCGCCTCCGCGACGGGACAGGCGGTGCAGCGTCACACCCAGCTCTGCCGCCGTGACATCGGCGCTTTCCAGCGCGCCGCGCAAAGCGATGCGCCGCTGCTGGTGGCGTGCACGCAGGAGGCCACGCTGCTGGCCGCGGTGGCGGCGCAGACCGAGGGTGTGCCGCCAGCCGACGTGCGGCCGATCCGCTTTGTCAACATTCGCGAAACCGCCGGTTGGAGCCGCGAGGGCAGGGCGGCGGGGCCGAAAATGGCGGCGCTGCTCGCTGCCGCCGCGCTGCCCGAGCCTGAGCCGGTGCCCACGGCGCAGTACCACAGCGCCGGCCGCTGCATCGTGCTGGGCGACGCCGCTTCGCTCGATCTGGTGCGTGGGCTGCTCGCCGACAGCCTGGAACTCACCCTGGTTCTCACCGGCAGGCCCGCGGGCCGCGGCGCCGACGCGCTGCCGCTGCAGCATGAGCAGCCGGTGTACGCCGGGCGGGTGCGGCAGGTGCGTGGCTGGCTGGGCGCGTTCGAGGTGGACGTCGAATCGCGCAACCCCATCGATCTCGACGTGTGCACCCGCTGCAACGCCTGTCTGGCCGCCTGCCCGGAAGGCGCGATCGGTCTGGACTACCAGATCAACCTCGACCGCTGTACCGCGCACCGCGACTGCGTGCAGGCCTGCGGCGCTGTCGGCGCGATCGACTTCGACCGCCCGCCGCAGGTGCACACCCTGCACGCCGACCTGGTGCTCGACCTGCAGCCGCAGCCGGCCCTCACCCTGCACCAGCCGCCGCAGGGCTACGCCGCCCCCGGTGCCGACCCGCTGGCGTTGGTGCGCGCGGTGGCTGAACTGCGCGACCGCAAGGGCGATTTCGAAAAACCGCGGTTTTTCCAGTACGACGCCAAGCTGTGCGCGCACAGCCGCAACACCCTGCTCGGCTGCCACGCCTGCATCGACATCTGCTCGGCGCAGGCCATCCACAGCCGCGCGCGGCTGCGCGCCGACCAGACCCCGCCGATCGCCGAAGGGGACGATCTCCTGCCCCTGTCACAGCGCGGCAAGCCGCACGCTGAGCAGATCGAGGTCGATCCGCACCTGTGCGTCGGCTGCGGCGCCTGCACCACGGTCTGCCCGTCGGGCGCGCTGACCTACGCCTACCCGCGCGCCACCGACATGGGGGCGCGGCTGCGCACGCTGCTGCTCACCGCGCAGCGCGCCGGGCTGCGTCGGCCGGCGCTGTTGCTGCACAGCCAAGAGCGCGGCAGCGACCTCGTCGGCCAGCTCGGCCGCCTCGCTGCCGCCGACCCCACGGTGCGCGGTCTGCCCGCTCGGCTCATCCCGGTGCCGCTATGGCACATCGCCTCGGTGGGCATCGAGCTGTGGCTGGCCGCGGTGGCCTGGGGGGCGGCGGACATCGTCGTGCTGTCCGACGGCTCCGAAGCGCCGGCTTACCTGCTGGCGCTGCAGGCGCAGATGCGACTGGCCGAGACGCTGCTGCACGGCATGGGCTACACCGGCGTGCGGCTGCGGCTGGTGCAAACCGCCGACGTGCGCGAGCTCGACGCGCGGCTCAACCTCGCTGCGGCAGACGGCGCGGTGTGTGCCGAGCCGGCAGCATTTGCTGCGCTCGCGCAAAAACGCGCGACCCTCGACCTGGCGCTCGATCACCTGCTGCGCCACGCCCCGGCGCAGGACGTGGCACGCGGCGAGCGCGCCATCGACCTGCCGCACGGCGCCGGTTCACCGCTGGGACGCATCGTCGTCGATCCCCAGCGCTGCACCCTGTGCCTGAGTTGCGTCGGCGCTTGCCCCAGCGGTGCGCTGGCCGACAACCCGCAGGCGCCGCAACTGCGCTTCATCGAGCAGAACTGCGTGCAGTGCGGGCTGTGCGCCAAGACCTGCCCCGAGCAGGCCATCACCCTGCAGCCGCGGCTGCAGTGGGGGCCGAAACGCAACACGCCGCAGGTGCTCAACGCCGCGCAACCCTGGCGCTGTGTGCGCTGCGGCAAACCGTTCGGCACGGTGCAGGCCATCGAACAGATGGTCGCCCGCCTGTCCGGGCATCCGGCGTTCGCCGGTGCGGCGGTGCAGCGGCTGAAAATGTGCGCCGACTGCCGTGTGATCGACCTGCACACGCAGGCCGAGATGACCATCCACGACCTTCCCTGACCGGGCCGCATGCCATGTCCACCACCGCGCCGACCCGTTTGACCCTGGCCGTTCCCGGCAGCGACGAAGACGCTGCCCGCGCCGAACTGTGGGGGCTGCTGGCGCTGCTGTTCATCGCCCCGCCCGGCGCAGACACGCTGCGGCAGCTGGCCGCGCTGCCGCCGCAGGACGAGGTGCCGTCGGCTGCGCTGGCTGCGGCGTGGAACCGCCTGCGTCAGGCCGCGGCGCAGGCGCATGCCGACGACGTGCGCGACGAATTCGAGGCGCTGTTCGGCGGTCCGGGGCGGCCGGCGGTGTATGTCTACGGCTCGTTCTATCTCGCCGGGGCGCTGCACGACAAACCGCTGGCGGCGCTACGTGGCGACCTGCAGCGCATCGGCCTGGCGCGGCGGATCGATCTGGGCGAAAGCGAGGATCATGTCGCCGTGCTCGCCGAGACCATGCGCTACCTCATCGCTGGCGACGACCCCGCCGTGTGCACGCTCACCCGCCAGCGCGACATGTTCCAGCGCCACATCCAGCCGTGGGTGGCGGCGATGTGCGACGCCATCGACGGCGACCGCCGGGCACGCTTCTACCGCGCAGTCGCCGCCTTTACCCGTGAATTCGTCCAGGTCGAACAGCTCGGTTTCGATCTGCTCGACTGAGCCCCGTCATTCACCCTTGGCTGCCAGCGCCGGTTTGCAGCTCAGGCACGGCGCGTGCACCAGGTGGCCGTGCCACAGGCCGTGCGCGCTGCGCACCGCCACCACCAGCCAGGCGCCGCTGAGCGCAACGATGAGCATGGCGGCGAAGGCGGTGAAAAACGGCATGCCGGTGCGCACCCCCAGCGTCAGCGTGGCCGCGGCGTAAACCCCCAGCGGAAAGGTGAAGCCCCACCAGCCGAGGTTGAACGGCAGACCGCGGCGCACCTGGATAGCCGTCAGCGCCACGGCGGTCACCAGCCACCACAGCCCCAGTCCCCACAGCACCAGCGCGCCGATCACTCCCAGCGGCGCGGCCAGAGCCGCCACCGGCGCCATCACCGTCGCGGCGAATGCCTGCGGTGCCGCCGCGCCCAGAGTGAGCAGGGCGAAGGCGCCGGTGCCGATCGGCCCCAGGCTCAGCCAGGTGGACACGCCCAGTTCCTTTGGCGGCAGCTTGTGCAGCGCCAGGCGCAGGTAGAGCACGGCGAGGATGCCTAGCGCGATAGGTACCGACATCCCCCACAGGGCGTAGCCGGCGACCACCAGCGTCTGCGCCTGCGCTGCGGGCAGGTGCTGGGCGAGGAAGCCCGCGCTCGACGCCGCGACTTCCGCAGGCACCACCGGCAGCAGCCACACCCCGGTCATGCGGTCCAGCGAGTGATCCTGGGTGGTGAACTGGTACCACGGCACCAGCCAGCCGGTGAGCAGCGACAGGCCGACATCCAGCCACCATAGTTGCACCGCCGCCTGTGCCGCCAGCGGGTCAGCCGGGTAGAACAACACCAGACCGTTGACCAGCGGGATCAGCGCCATCGGCAGCGCACCGAGGAACATCGACTGCACCGGATGATCGAGCAGCGGCAGCGCGTGCCGGGTGAAAAACACCCAGCGCGCCGCGAACAAGGCGGAAAACAGCACGAAAATCACCGCATCGGCGAGGAACAGGCCGTGCGCCAGGCGGTGCAGGCCGTCGATGTGCGCGGGGAACTGCGCCAGCAGCAAGAACGTGATTCCCGTGCCCATATTCACGGTGAACCAGTTGGGGGTGAACTGACGCACCAGTTCGACCGGTGCGGGCAAATGGCTGAGAGGTTTCCACGACGACATGACGAATCGATCACAGTTGGACGAGCAGATGCCGTATGCTAGGCAGCGGTCAAAAATAAGTAAAACGATTGATTTTTATAAAATCAACACAAAAAATCGATAAGAAATCCCTGTCGCTGCTGTCGGCGTCCGGCGGGGAGATGCGTTGCATCAACATGACATCCGTTTTGTTGCCCCCGATGGCAGGCCGCCGGCAGCTGCGCGCGACGCGGCGGGACGTGCTGCGCCGGCTTGGCGCCGGCCTGGCCGTGGCGCTGCTGGCCTTGCCGCGCGCCGTGCCGGCGCAGCCGCCGGCCGCGGTGACGCTGCAGGCGCAGTGGAGCGTGCATCTGCAGGCCGACGGCAAGGGCAGCGACGATCGCGGCGCGCAACTGCTGGTGCTGCTCGGCGGGCTGGGCGGGAGCGAAGGCGTGGCCACGGCGCAGGACACGCTGACCTGGCCAGCCGATGGCACCGGCGTTTACCGCATCGACAGCACGCTCACGCCGCGCGGCGCGCTGGCGGTGTTGCTGCGCCGGCTGCACTGGGTGCGCACGGCCGGCGGCGAGGTGCGCAACGGCCAGCCGGAGTTGCTGCAGGCCAGCAACCGCAAGGGCGACGGCCCGACGACGTGGATGCACATCACTGGCGGGCAGATGGTGGTGCAAACCGGCCAGCAGCAGGCGTCGGCGGCGCTGTCGCCCAGTCGGCCCGCACCTGTCGGGCTGACCGATCCGCTGACACTGGCCTGGGGCCACCTGCAGCGACCGCTGCCGGTCAAACCGTTCACCGTCGCGCTGCTGATCAACGACAAGGTGCAGACGGCGCACATCGTGCCGCAGCGTGTGCAGCTGGCGTGGCAGGGCGAAAACGTCGCTTGCACGCTGCTCGATGCGCAAAGCGAGCAGAGCAGCGCCACGCTGCGCATCTGGCTGCGGCACAGCGACGGTCTGCCGCTGCAGGTCGAACTCGGCATGGGCGAGCGCTACGGCCTGGACGTGGTGCAGGTGCTGACGGCGGTGCCGCCCGGGCTGGACGCGCTGCGCGCACGGCAGTAGCGTAACGTCAACTCCTTGCCGCGCCGACGCGCTACGCTATCGATTATGGATGAGAACAGCACTTCCCCATCTTCTCCCCCGCGCAGCCAGCCGCGGGTGCGGCTGCAGATCAAGCAGGGAACGGCGATCGGGCCGGGCAAGGCCGCGCTGCTCGAAGCGCTGGAGCGCACCGGGTCGATTTCTGCCGCCGGGCGCGAGCTGGACATGAGTTACCGCCGCGCCTGGCTGCTGATCCACAGCGTCAACCAGGCGTACAAACAGCCGCTGGTCGAGGCCTCCAAGGGCGGGGCCGGCGGCGGCGGCGCGCAGCTCACCCCGCTGGGGCGTGAGGTGCTGTCGATCTACCGCCGCATGGAGCGCAAGGCGCTGCGCGCCATCCAGGCCGACCTGGAAACGCTGGAAAAACTGCTGCACGACTGAGCCGCGCCCATCCACGCGGGTGCACACGCGCTGATGTTTCCCGGCGCGCCGCTGCCGCATGGGGCGGGCCGCTGGGTGTACCCCGTGCTTCTCAGCGCGGCCAGCACTGCACCTGCGTCGCGCGCGCGTGCACCGTCACCGCCGAGCCCACGCGCAGGCCGTGATGCGCGATCAGCCGCAGCGGCGCGCGCAGCCATAGCCGCGCGCCGCCGCAGCGCAGCGCCGCGGTGGCGCTGGCCTCCTGCACGATGATGTGCTCGATCGTCCCTGCAATGGGGTTTTCCGCATCGTCGGCGCGGTCGGTCTTCAGCGGCGGCAGGCGCACGTCGTCGGGCGATACTGCCCAGTCGAGCGTCGATCCCACGGCCCAGCCCGGCGCCGTCGCCGGCTGCAGCGGCACACGCAGCGCCGTGGCCGCTTCCTCCCAATGCAGTTCGGTGTAGCCCTGTTCGGGGACATGGCGCCGCACCGTGGCGGTGAAGCGGTTGCGCACCCCCAGTAACGCAGCCGCCGCCACGCTGGCCGGGCGGGCGAACACCTCGCGCGGCGGGCCCTGCTGCACGATGCGCCGGCCGGCGAGCACCACCACCCAGTCGGACATCGCCGCCAGCCCGGCGTCGTGCGTCGCCGCCAACGCCGGAATACCTAGTTGATGCATGCGCGACACCAGCTCGGCCATGATGTCGTCGCGGGTGTTGACGTCCAGCGCCGAGGTCGGCTCGTCGAGCAGCAGCAGTTGCGGCGAGCGCGCCAGGGCGCGGGCCAGCGCCACGCGCTGCTGCTGCCCGCCGGAGAGCTGCGCCGGGCGCAGATCGGCCTGTGCCGCCAGGCCGACCGAATCGAGCAGGGAGACGGCCTGCTGCCGGTGCGCCTTGAGCGCGCCGCCAAAGGCGTAGGCCACGTTTTCCCAGGCGCGCAGGTGTGGAAACAGCGCATAGCCCTGCGGCAGGTAGCCGATGGGGCGACGCTGTGGCGGCAGGTCGCCGAAGGGTTCGCCCGCGCTGGGCACCAGTCCGGCCAGCGCCTTGATCAGCGTGGATTTGCCCTCGCCGCTGGCGCCCAGCAGCGCGGTGAAGCCCTGCACCTGGAAGTCCACGTCCAGCGCGATGGGGGCGCGCAGCGAAAGTCGAACCTGTTGTCCCATGACGGTCAGCGCCGTTCCTGTTTACGCCGCGACAGCGCGCCCAGAATCAGCGGCAGCGGCAGGCCGATGACGAAAAACAGCCACAGCAGCGGATACACCGCGGGCAGGCCGGTGTCCTGCAGATTGACCCACAGCTTCACCGGAATGCCTTGCGGGTAATACGCCACGATGAGCACGATGCCGAACTCGCCCAGCGCCCGCACCCAGGCCAGCGCCACTCCCGCGCCCAGTCCCAGCCCGGCCAGCGGTACGGTGACGCGCCAGAAGGTGCGCCAGGGCGACTGCCCCAGGGTGAGCGAGATCAGCTCCAGCTCGCGCGGCACGCCCTCGAACGCCGAGCGCGCGGCGACGATGAAATACGGCGCGCTGCCGTAGATCTGCGCCAGCAGAAACGCTGCGGGGGTATTGGTCAGGCTCAGCCCGAGCCGGCCCAGCGGCTGGCCCAGCCAGCTGTACGGGCCGTAGCTCATGCTCAGCAGCAGGCCCATCGCCAGCGGCGGGGTGAGCAGCGGCAACAGCACCAGCAGCTCGACGAGGAGCTTGCCGCGAAACGTATGCCGCGCCAGCCACCACGCCACCGGTGTGCCGAACGCCACGACGATGAGCAGCGCCTCCACGGTGTAGAGCAGCGAGACCTTGAGCGAATCGACGTCCCCCGCCTGCAGCTGCAGCTGCGTCCACGGCGTGCTGATGAACAGCCCGACGAACGGCAGCGACAGAAACCCCAGGCCAGACAGCCCGGCCAGTGCCAGCAGCCAGGCACGCCGGGTCTGCCGGTCGCGGCGCTGGGTGGCTGCGGCGCCGGCGGGCGACGCGGTGTCAACTGCGGACCAGGCCATGTGCGTGGCTGCCGTGTGCTGCGGTGTCGGCTGCGTTCACTTCAGCGCCGTGCCCACCGGCGGGCCGTAGCCCATATCCTTGAACATCGATTGTCCCTGGGCGCTGGTCATGAGCTGGACGAAGGCCTCGCCGGCCTTCGGATTGGGGGCGTTTTTCAGCACGGCGGCGTAGAACACCAACGGCTGGGTGGACAGGGTGTCGGTCTTGCCGTTGGGTAGCTTGATGCTGAAGTGCACCTTGTCGTAGTACGCCTTCACCATCGCCGGGTCGCTGAGGTTGATCTGCGGCGGCAGCGTGACATAGGGCAGGTGGTGCGAAATGGCCGCGCACAAATAGCCCGACGACGCATCGATCTGCCCGGACTGCAGGCGCGCCAGCAGCGACGGTTCGGTGAAAATTTGCTGCGGATTCTCGATCGGCCCGAGGATTTTTTGCATCAGCCCCGGCTGCTTGTAAAACTTTTCCGCCAGCAGCATGGTGAAAATGATGTTGCGTCCCTGCGGGTCGACCGCCGGGTCGGTGCGGCCAAACTTCATTCCCGGCTTTTGCAGCACGGCGTACCACGGCTCGCCGCCCTTGGCCGCGGCCTCGAAGTCTTTGGCGAACGCGCTTTGCGGGCTATAGGCGATGACCATTTCCGTGCTGGCAATGGGCACGGCAGTGCTCACCAGCCCGGCCTTTTGCAACACGCGGATCGGCCCGGGGGTGATGGAAATGAACACGTCCGGGTTGATCTGCTTGGAGGCGATCAGCCGCGCCAGACCGTAGGCGCCGGCGCCCTGGCCTTCGTACTGCACGTGTTCCTGTTTGGCGATCGCCGGGCCGAGCGCCTTGTCCATGACCGGGCCCATGACCCCGGCGTAGGCGACATTGAGCACGGGTTGCGCCGCCTGCGCCGGCGCGGTGCAAACGGTCAACGCAACCAGCGGCACGGCCGCAGCGAGCGAATACGACAACAGGGTACGGCGTTGCATGCAGGGCACTCCTTGAACGGGTTGAAGCGATGGCGGCAGCGCCGCGACGTGTTTACAAAAATATATCGCAGAGGTCTGCCGGGCGGTGTTTCAAGCCGTAAGGAGTGCAGCAAAAAGCGCCGGCGCGCAGGCGGCGCTCGATAGTCAGGCCGGCGGCGTCTGTCCGGACTGGCGTTCGCGCAACTGCTCGGCCACACCCTGCATCGCCCGATCCATCAAGCCCTGCGCCTCCAGCGGCAGGATCAGGCCCTGCGCGGCCATGCGCTCCAGCGCCCGCCGCGTCATCGAGTGGGCGCGGCCGCCGACCTTGCTGGAGAACATGTAGAACAAACCCTGCGGGCTGCGCCAGGTGAGCTGTGCCCGCGCGGTGCGACCCTGGATTTGCAACTGCACCCAGGTGCCGATGTCCAGCGAGGCGATCAGTCCGGCGACTTCTGCCGGCGACAGCAGTGCACCGTCTGCCGCCGTCGTGTCAGCGGTAGCCGCAGACGCCGTCCCCGGTGTCTGCGGCTGTGTTTCCGTGGGAACATCGCTGGCCTCGATCAGGCCGCTGGTGAGTTTTTCCTCGTTGCGCACCAGCGCCTCTGGCATGGCGCTGGAGGTCGCGGCGCTGGGTTGCGGGTGCAGCAGCCGCGACCACTCCCGCTGCAGCAGCAACGCGTCATCGCGCGACACCGCCTGCTGCGCCTCGCCCTGGCCGCGGATGGCCTGCGCCTGCGCATCCATCAGCCAGGTGAGGAACTCCTGGCGCTTGCTGTCCGCCAGCGAAATCAGGTCCAGCCCCTGACCGAGCCGTTGCACCAGCGTGGGCAGCAGCTTGAGCAGCGCCTTGCGGTCGGCATCGACGGTCTTGGGCTGCACACTCCAGATCAGATCGCTGGCCGTCTGCTTGTAGGTCTGGGTATCGGGCGCATCCTCGCCGAAACGCAGCACCGACTCGGCGAGCACCGTGGACCAGTTCTCCAGCATGAAGTCGCGCAACTGCGGGTGGGTGTGCAGCCGCGCGAACACGCTGTGCAAATGCCGGTAGAGCGCGCCGTGCAGCAGACTGCGGAATTCGGCGCGGCGTAGCGCGTCGACGGCCTCGGCCTGCTGCTGCTCGACTGCCGCCGCGCTCTCGGCGATATGGCGCTGCAGGTCGCCGAGCTGGTGCTCGAACACCGTGCTGTCGTCTTCCTCCGCATTGACGATGGCTTCGACCATGCGCGACAGGAACGGCAGAAAGCGCTGCGCCGCCGGCTCGTCCACGCTGCTGAATCCGGCGCTGTATTCGGCCACGCGGTTGAGCAGCTTGCGCGCCGGATGGTTGCGCGAGCTGAACAGACTGGCGTCACGCAGCCCCAGGCGCAGCACCGGGATTTGCAGCCGGGCCAGTTGCGCCTTGACCGCAGGCAAAAGTTTTGGGTCGGCCAGAATGTGGTCGAACAGCAGCGAGACGACGTCGATGGTCAGCCGTTCCAGCGGCCGGCTGGCGACTTCGTACAGTGCCTGCCGGTGCTGTTCGATGAGGTTGACCGCTGCCGGGGCGCTGCCGGGCTGTTCGCGCCAATTGACCTCGCGCAAACCCAGCCGGTCGGTCAGCAGCAGCCGGTCCAGAGCGTCGCGCAGCTGCGGGTTCAGGCTGAAGGTCTGGCCGAACAGCGACGACGAGGCGAAGCCCGACGGCGCTGCCGCCCCGCCTGCTGCCGCCGCCTCGCCCGCGGCGCCGTCGGCACGGCCGGCGAGCAATTGCTGCAGCGCCTCCAGACTGAGTTCGCCGGCGGCGGCCTCTTTGCTGCCGGCCGCCAGCGGGCGCTGCGCCCGCTGGCGGTATTGCGCGGGTTCGACGTGCAGCTCGGCCAGCCGTTTGTTGTACAGCGCATAAGTGTCTTTGAGCGCTGCCGACATGCCTTTGCCGAAGGCGCGTAGCAGCCCGAGCCGTTCCTCGGCGCCGAGTTCGACCACACCCAGCGCGTGGTGCAGCGATTTGCTGAACACTTCGGGCCGCAGCGGGTTGGGCTGCGGTGCGGCGCTGTCCCCGGCGCGCAGGCTGTCGAGCCGGGCGCCCAGATCGCGCACCTCCCACTGCGCCTCGGCTTCGAGCAGATGCGTCAGCCGCGACACTTCGACACCTTCCTCCAGCTCGGCTTCGTCCACCAGGCTGAGGGCTTCGAGTTGCAGCTCCTGCGGCGCGACCGGCTTTTTGCCACGGATTTCCTCGTCGAGCACGGCATGGAAGCGCTCGACGAAGGCCTGGATCAGCTTGCCCTCGTTCTGGCGCAGCGCATGGCTGAGGTCGGCAAACTGCTGCCGGTCCCGCCCGCTGCTCGCGGTTTCTGCCTGCTGTTCCAGCGCCTCGATCACCTGACGCACCACGGAACGCATCAGCGCATCCGAACGCTCGATGGCATCGTCGATGCAGGACTGGAAAATTTCGGAGGGCAACATGGTGGGGAGCAACAGTCGGCACCTGTCGGGCAGGTTGACAATTCTGCACAATGTAAACCGTTTTATCCGACAGTTTCCTGTTTTTTGCCTGACGGCGCGCGGTCTGCCGCGGTGCGACCTTGCGCTGACGCAAAGCGTCTTGCCATGCCGAACCGTTCTGCGCAGCCGATTCCGTCCGAGCTGGAGCGCGCGTTAATCCCTGTGCTCGGCAGGGGATTGCGTGCGCAGCCGCTGCACGCCAGCGGATTTTGCGCCACCTGGCGGGTGAGTGGAAGCGGGGCGGCGGCGTTCGTCAAGACGGTGCCGCCCGCGCGCGCGGAAGTGCTGCACGCCGAGGCCGACGGTCTGCGCGCGCTGGCGGCCACTGCCACGGTGCGCGTGCCCGCCGTGCTCGCGCTGGACGACGCCGCAGCGCAGGGCGTGGCGCTGCTGGCGTTGGAGTGGCTCGATCTGCGTGCGCCGGACGCAGGATTCGGTGCGCGGCTGGGCGCGGCGCTGGCGGCACTGCACGCGGCGGCACCGCCAGCCCTGCCGGCGGGCGCGCGCTTCGGCTGGCGGCGCGACAACTGGATCGGCGCCACGCCGCAGATCAATGCCCCACATGCCGAGTGGGTGGATTTTTTCCGCGGCCAGCGCCTGGACGCGATGTGCCGGCGGCTGCTCGCTGCCAATCCGTCGCATGCCGCGCTGTGCGCCGCCGTGGATGCAGTGATGCAGCGCTGGCCGGCGTTGCTCGGCGACGGCCATGTGCCGCAGCCCAGCCTGCTCCACGGCGATTTGTGGAGTGGCAACTGGGGCATGCTGGCCGATGGCAGCGCGGTGATTTTCGACCCCGCGGTGGCCATCGGCGACGCCGAGGCCGATCTGGCGATGATGGAACTGTTCGGTGCGCCGCCGCCGGGTTTCTGGCCAGCGTACCGTGCTGCCGGCCGCGGGCTGCACCCGGGGTATGCACGGCGACGCGCGGTGTACCAGCTCTACCACCTGCTCAACCACGCCTTGCTGTTTGGCGGCGGCTACGCGCGTCAGGCGCTGTCGCTGGCGCAGCAGGTGCTGCGCACGGCGGCGGGCTGAGGTGCCGTTGCCGGCAGCGGCGCGGCGAGATGGCCAAGGCGTTCGAGTTCGCGCCGCAGCAGGTGGGCGGCGGCGACCATTTCGCGCAGCGCCGCGTCGGTTTCGGGCCAGCCGCGGGTCTTCAGCCCACAGTCGGGGTTGACCCACAGGCGCTGCACCGGAATCACCTGCGCGGCGCGACGCAGCAGCTCGGCCATGCTTTGCGCGCTGGGCACGCGCGGCGAGTGGATGTCGTACACCCCGGGGCCGATGTCGTTGGGGTAGGCGAACGCACCGAAGGCGTCGAGCAGTTCCATGTTCGAACGCGAGGTTTCGATGGTCAGCACGTCGGCGTCGAGCGCGGCGATCGACGGCAGGATGTCGTTGAACTCCGAATAGCACATATGCGTGTGGATTTGCGTGTCGTCGTGCGCCACCGCCGAGGCCACGCCGAAGGCGCGCACCGCCCAGTCCAGATACGCCGGCCGCTGCGCCTGTTTGAGCGGCAGCCCTTCGCGGAAGGCAGGCTCGTCGATCTGGATGATGGCGATGCCTGCGCGCTGCAGGTCGTCGACCTCGTCGCGCACGGCCAGCGCCAGCTGCATCGCCACGTCCTCGCGCGGCAGATCGTCGCGCACGAAACTCCACTGCAGCAGGGTGATCGGCCCGGTGAGCATGCCTTTGACCGGCTTGTCCGTCAGCGACTGCGCATAGCGCGCGGTGTCCACGGTCATCGGCTCGGGCCGCCAGACGTCGCCCCAGAGAATGGGCGGCTTGACGCAGCGTGAGCCGTAGCTTTGCACCCAGCCGTTGCTGCTGAAGGTGTAGCCCCAGAGCAGCTCGCCGAAGAATTCGACCATGTCGTTGCGCTCGGCCTCGCCGTGCACCAGCACGTCCAGCCCGATGTCTTCCTGGCGGCGGATGACGCTGCGGATTTCCTCACGCATGCGCTGCAGATAGTCGGTGTGGCGCAACTCGCCGCGCCGCCAGGCGGCGCGCGCGGCGCGGATGTCGGCGGTTTGCGGGAACGAACCGATGGTCGTGGTCGGCAGCAGCGGCAGGTGCAGCCGCGCGCGTTGCACCACGATGCGCTGGGCATACGGCGACGCGCGGCGGGAGTCGGCAGCGGTCAGCTCCTGCACCCGGCGGCGCACCTGCGGCAGGGTGATGCGCGGGTTGTCGCGGCGCGACTGCAACGCGGCGGCGTTGGCCTGCAGCGCCTCCTGCACCGCCGTCTCGCCGCCGTCGAGCGCGCTGGCCAGCACCTGCAGCTCGCCGAGCTTTTCCGCGGCAAACGCCAGCCAGGGGCGCACTTCCGGGTTCAGCCGCGAGCCGTCCTCGCCGGCCAGGCTGACCGGCACGTGCAGCAGCGAGCACGACGGCGCCAGCCACAGGCGCTCGCCCAGCGCGGCGCGCAGCGGTTGCAGCGTGTCGAGCAGTGCGCGCAGATCGCTGCGCCAGACGTTGCGCCCGTCGATCACTCCGGCCGACAGCACCCAGTGCGGCGGCAGCGCGTGCGCCCATTGCGCCCACTGCTGCGGCGCGCGCACCAGATCCAGGTGCACGCCGTCGACCGGCAGCGTCGCCACCGTCGCCGGGGACAGGCTGATCGATTCGAAGTACGTGGTCAGCAGCAGCCGTGGCCGTTGTGCGCCGGGCTGCGCCGTAATCGCGGCGTACAGCGCGGGCAGGGCGTCGCGCCAAGCGGCGGGTAGATCGAGGGTGAGTGCCGGTTCGTCGAGCTGCACCCAGTCCACGCCGAGGGCGGCCAGCGCCGCCAGCACCCGGGCGTAGGCCGCCGACAGTGGCGCGGCCAGGCTCAACCGGTCGAACCCCGGCTGGTGCGATTTGGCCAGCCACAAAAAGCTCAGCGGCCCGAGCAGCACCGGCTTGGCCGTATGTCCGGCCTGCTGCGCTTCGCGCACGCGGTCGAACAGCCACGGGGCGCCGCCGTCGAAACGGGTCTGGGCGTCGAGCTCGGGCACGAGGTAGTGGTAGTTGGTGTCGAACCACTTGGTCATTTCCATCGCCGGCTGCGCCGCATTGCCGCGGGCCAGCGCGAACATCTGCTCCAGGCCGAGGGTGGCTGCATCGAAGCCGAAACGCGCCGGCAGTGCACCCAGCAGCGCGGCGGTGTCGAGCACATGGTCGTACAGCGCAAAGTCGCCGACGGTGGCAAAGCGCAGCCCGGCGTCGCGCTGTGCGCGCCAGTTGGCCGCGCGCAGCCGTGCCGCGGTGGCCTGCAGCGCGGCGGCGTCGCTCTTGCCCTGCCAGAAGCTTTCGAGGGCGAATTTGAGTTCGCGCTGCGGGCCGATGCGGGGATAACCGAGGACGTGTGTGGTGATGGTCATGGCAGTCGTTGCAGATTCAATCTCAATCGGGCCTGCCAGTGTGCGATGTACGCCGGATTGAATCAAGCGATGTTTTTTCGCGCTAGGATGAATGAAATTCAACTTTGTCTGACATGCTCGAACTGCGACATCTGCGTTCTTTACTGGCCATTGCCGAAACCGGGCGGATCAACACCGCGGCGCAGACGGTGCATCTGACACCGTCGGCGCTATCGCACCAGTTGCGCGCGCTGGAGCGGCATTACGGCCTGCCGTTGCTGCGGCGCGATGCCCGCGGGCTGCGCTTCACCCCGGCGGGCGAACGCCTGCTGGCGCTGGCACGGCAGATACGCGAGGCGCAGCGTGCTGCCGAGCTCGATCTGCAACGCATCCAGGGCGACACCCGCGGCAGCCTGCGGCTGGTGCTGGAATGCCATACCTGTTTCGAGTGGCTCATGCCGGTGATGGATGCGTTCCGCCAGCGCTGGCCCGACGTCGAGGTCGATCTGGTGTCCGGGTTTCACCGCGACCCGCAGACCCTGCTCGACGACGGCAAGGCCGACATGGTCATCGGCGCGCTGCGTCCGGCGGGGCGGCAATGGACGTCGCTGCCGCTGTTCCGCTTCGAGATCCTGCTGGCGCTGCCGCCCGGACATGCGTTGTGCGCCAGGCGCACGGTGCGCGCTGCCGATCTGCAGGGGCAAACCCTCATCACCTACCCGGCGCCGGAGGAGCGCATCGATCTGATCCGTGAAGTGCTGCGCCCTGCCGGGATCCGCCTGCCGCGGCGCACCGCGGAGCTGACGATCGCCATCCTGCAGCTCGTCGCCAGCCGCCGTGGCGTGGCCGCGCTGCCCAACTGGGCGCTCAAACCGGCGGTGGACAGCGGCTACGTGCAGGCGCGGCGCATCGGCGCGCGCGGCCTATGGAGCGAGCTGTACGCCACGGTGCCGGCCGAGCTCGGCCAGCGGCCGTATGTGCACGACTTCGTCGACATCGCGCGGCAGAGCATCGCCAGCCGCCTCGACGGCGTGCAACTGCTGTGAGCACGGCAGGCGAAAAGGGCGCGTCGTGGCAGGACGCGCGGCGGCGCAGGACAATGCAGTCTGCGTTTTCACCTGAAGGAGCAGACATGTCACATCACACCCAGACGTTGCACACCGCAGACGGCCAGACGATCAGCGCCTATGTCGCCGAGCCGCAAGGCAAGCCGCGCGGCGGCATCGTCGTCGTGCAGGAAATTTTCGGGGTCAACGCGCACATCCGCAGCGTGGCCGATGGCTATGCCGCAGCAGGGTATCTGGCCATTGCCCCGGCGGTGTTCGACAGCGTGCAACCGCAGGTCGAGCTGAACTACGACGCGCAGGGCGTGCAGAAGGGGCTGGAACTCGTTGCCGCGCTCGGCATGGATCGCGCGCTGGCCGGGGTGCTGGCCGCAGCGCAGGCGGCCGCCGTGGCCGGCAAGGTCGGCGTCGTCGGCTTCTGCTGGGGCGGCACCATCGCCTACCTGGCAGCGATCCGCGCCGGGTTGCCGGCGGTGAGTTATTACGGCGGGCGCAATGTGCAGCTCGTCGGCGAGCCGGCCAAGGGCCCGTTGCAGTTTCATTACGGCCTGCGCGACGCGCACATTTCCGCCGCCGACCGCGAAGCCGTGCGCGCGGCCAATCCCACCGCCGAGTTTTACGTCTACGATGCCGACCACGGTTTCAACTGCGACGCTCGACCGAGCTACGACGCTGCCGCCGCCCGGCTGGCGCGCGAGCGCGCGCTGGCGTTTTTCGCCAAGCATGTCGGCTGAGAACGTGTGAGCGCCCACACCCCCGCCCGGCCATGACCCGCAGGTCGTGCCGCGGGATGCAGCGACAATGGCGGGCTTGCTCCCGTCCCGCATGACTCTCCATCGCATCCGCCGCCTGCCTGCGCCGGCCAGAGAAACCTGGCTGCCGGCGTTGCCTTGCGCCCGGCGCAGCGGGCTGCAGAGCTGGCTGACCGACGCCGGATCGCTGACGCGGCGCTTGCGCGCCGGCAGCAGCCGCTTCGAACTCCGGCTGCTGCGTCAGGGCGTGGGCCGCGCGCTGCGCGACGAATACCGTCTGCTTGGTTTGCCGCACGGGCGCAAGGTCTGGCGCCGCGACGTGCTGCTGGTGGCCGATGACGTGCCGCGGGTTCTCGGCCACAGCGTGTGCGCGCTGCAGGCGCTGCGCGGGCCGTGGCGTCTGTTACGGCACCTGGGAAGCAGACCCGTGGGCGACGCCGTGTTCACCCGCGCACAGACGCAGCGCACGGCGCTGCGTGTCAAACGTCTGCGCCCGGGGCTGCCGTTGCGCCGGCTTGCCGCCGCGGTGCGGCCACAGGGCGGCGCATCCCCCTGGGCGCGGCGTTCGGCATTCGTTTTCGGCGGCCAGCCTTTGTGGGTGAGCGAGGTGTTTTTTCCGCCCGATGCGCACGGGCCCAAGCCGTGAGAAGCGTGACAAAAGTCACTCAGCCATCGAGGAAACGTCGGAGAATTGACCGCACGGGCCCTTCGCGCCTTGGAGATATTGCGGTTTATCAATAAGTTGCGGGGCAGGCTGCCTAGACTGCACGCTCCATTTGTAACCAAATGCAATCCGGCCAGCCCTTAGGCCGGTCGGGTGGGTGTTTTTTCAGGAGCGCTCTGATGCTGGTCAGCAACCTTCGGGAACGCTATTCGCCGATGTATTTCCTCGCCGCGCTCGGCGCGGGGGGATTGGCGGTGTCGTTTTTTCTCTATCCCATGTTTTTGTTGCCGCACCCGGACACGCCGATGGTCACGTTCAACCATCTCTGGCCGGCGATCACCGCGGCCGACAACGGCGTGGTCGCCGCGCTGCTGGCGCTGGACCTGCTGGCCATCGCCGGCTTTGCCGCGCTGCATTTCTGGCTGCTGGCGTGGAATCTGCGCGAATTCAGGCTGTTCCGGCAAACGGCGGCGTACCAGACGCTGCTGTCGTCCAACGCCGAAATCGGCCTGATGTCCGTCCCGCTGACGCTGGCCATGAGCATCAACGTGGCCTTCGTCCTCGGTGCGGTGTTCGTGCCGAATCTGTGGTCCGTGGTCGAATGGCTGTTCCCTGGGGCGATCGCCGCGTTTCTCGCCGTGGGCATTTACGCACTGCGCATTCTCGGCAGATACTTCACGCGGCTGTTCGTCCACGCCCAATTCGATTTTGCCGAAAACAACTCGCTGGCGCCGATGGTGTCGATTTTCGCCCTGGCCATGGTGGCCGTGGGCCTGGCCGCGCCCGGGGCGATGAGCCATCACCGCGAGGTCAACGCCATCGCCATGGTGCTGTCGATCTTTTTTGCCAGCGCCGCGGTGTTGCTGCTGCTGGTCAAAATCGTGCTCGGGTTCGATGCCATCCTGCGCCACGGCATCGCCCCGGCCGCTGCGGGCAGCCTGTGGATCCTCATCCCCATTCTGACGCTGCTCGGCATCACCTGGATCCGCTGGTCGATGGGCCTGTCGCACGGCTTCGGCAACCCGCGACATCCGACCGATTTGCTGCTGTTCACCACGGTGGTGCTGTCGCTGCAGGTACTGTTCGGGCTGATCGGCTACGCGGTCATGCGGCGGCTGAATTACTTTGCCGACTATGTCGGCGGGGCGAAAAGCAATGCCAGGTCGTTTGCCGTGATTTGCCCGGGCGTGGCGTTTTTCGTTTTCGGCATGTTTTTTCTTGCTTTCGGTCTGGTCATGCCCAAGCTCGTCAGCGCCGGATCATGGATGTACTTTGCACTCATGATCCCGCTGATTGCGGTGCAGGCCAAGACGGTGCAGGTGTATCTGCGCCTGCTGGGCACGGTGCTGCTGCAATCTCGACAGCGCTGGGCATCGGCCTGAGCGCTGCGGCGATGGCCGGGCGCGGTCCGGCCATGCGGCGCGAGGATGCCGACCGCCGGCTCAGGCGGCAAACACCGGCGCACGAGCGTGCGCCCAGGGACGCGCCTGCTCCAACTGGCTGGCCAGGCGCAGCAGCAGATCTTCGCGTCCCCACGCGGCGACGAACTGCACACCGAGCGGCAGCCCGCGGGCATCCAACCCCCAAGGCACCGACATCGCCGGAACCCCGGTGAGATTGGCCAGCTGGGTGAACGGCGTGCGCTGCAGATTGTCGAACGCCAATTGCTCGACCATGCCGCTGCGCCGCAGCAGCGCGGCCAGGCCGAAGCGCAGCACCAGCCGCAGCGCCTGCTGCTGCCACGCCGCGGGCTTGAGCTCACCGATGCGCGCCGGGGGCTGGGCGCAGGTCGGCGTGAGATAGAGATCGAACCGGGTGAACAGTTGGCCGAGGGCGCGCATCGGCGTGTTCCAGCGCGCTCGCGACAGCGCATACTCGCCGGCCGACAGGCTGCGCCCCATCAGCGCCAGCGCTCGGGTGTCGTCCTCGAACGCCCTGGCCGGGATGCCCTGTTGCCGCCACCACTGCAATTGCGCCGCCACCTGGCCGAAATACATGGTCAGGTAGTCGCGGGCAAGCTGCATGCCGTCGCCGACCGGATCGACCTGCTCGACGCTGTGGCCTAGCGTCTGCAGCAGGTGGGCGCACTCCGTGGCCGCGGCAGACCAGGCCGGGTCCACCGCGGCGCCCAGTGGAGACGCCGTGCTCAACGCAATGCGCAAGTGTGCGATGGGCGCGCCCACCTCCTGCGCGTAAGGCCGCAGCGGCGGGGCGACGACGAATGGGTCGCCCGGCTCGGCGCCGCTGAGCACATCCAGCAGCGCCGCGCTGTCACGCACCGAGCGCGAGATGACGTGCGCGCTCACGGCGCCTTCCCACAACTCGTCGAACTGCGGCGCGCTGCTCACCCGTCCGCGTGAGGGTTTCAGGCCGAACACCCCGCAATACGCCGCAGGAATGCGGATCGACCCGCCGCCGTCGGCCGCCGCCGCCACGGGCACGATCCCCGCCGCGACCGCAGCAGCGGCGCCGCCAGACGATCCGCCCGGAGTGTGCCCAGTATTCCACGGATTGCGCGTCGGGCCGAACGCCACGGGCTCGGTGACGGCCTTCAAGCCGAGTTCCGGCGTGTTGGTTTTGCCAAAAATCACCAAACCGGCCTGCTGCCAGCGCCGCACGATGGCGTCGGTCTGCGTTGCCGGGCGCTGCGCGATACGCCCGTTGCCCTGGCTGGTGGGCACACCAGCCAGATCCATGCCCAAATCCTTGAGCAGAAACGGCACACCGGCGAACGCACCCTGCAGCGCAGTCGCCGTGGTCAGTTGCTGCCGCGCGTGCTGGCGCAAGTCGAGCGTGACGGCATGAATGCGCGGGTTGACTGCATCGCACCGCTGCAGCGCTTCTTCCAGCGCCTGCGCAGCGGAAATTTCGCCACAGCGGATGCGGCGTGCCAGCTCGGTCGCATCCGGCGGCGCAGCGGCGTCGGTGGGAAAAGCGGAAATGACTGCAGACGACATGCGCGTCACTGTAAAGCCAATCGCGCGCTCATGTCGCCCTGCGCGGCAGACAATTTTTCCCGGCTCTCTCGCAAGCAGCCGACACGGCGGGCTCTTCGATCCACTCATAGGCCGTGTGCGGGGTAAGGCGGCTTTTGCTTGTCGGCATCGACCAATGCCAGAACCTGCGACTGCAAACAAAAAGCCCGAAACGGATTCGGGCTTTTGCAGGGGTGGTGG
>Ga0315298_1002781_pt1 | contig 28857 bp, 28 predicted proteins | sample WHS_1_MG_FD_203077 | JGI IMG/M metagenome (GOLD analysis project Ga0315298, IMG submission 203077) | Extremophilic microbial mat communities from Washburn Hot Springs, YNP, Wyoming, USA - WHS_1_MG | ecosystem: Environmental > Aquatic > Thermal springs > Hot (42-90C) | place: USA: Wyoming... | reverse complement strand
CTACTAGGCGTAGGGCTTTCATCCATTTTCATCGCGTTCTCGTTAAGATCCACAAGAATGGAGAGACCAATGCAAATCATAAGCTTGATAATGATGCCTCTGATGTTTGCAAGCAACACCTTCTTTCCAATCTCTCTGATGCCAGACTGGATGCAAGCAATAGCGCGAGTTAACCCGCTCTCCTACGTAACAGACGCTGTTAGGCAGCTGACGATATTGACATTAGATGCTTCAGCACTAATAATGGATTTCATGTATCTCAGCATATTTGCCGCAGTCCTAGCCGCAATAGGCATAGTACTCTCGTGGAAATATCTAACGAAGTAAAATAGAAAAGTGAAGACTATGGCGGCCGTTGTCGAGGCTGTCAACCTAAAAAAGACGTACATGCTTGGCAAGGTTCCAGTTGACGCCCTCAGAGGCGTAAACCTAAAAGTTGAGACAGGCGAATTCCTAGCAGTTTTGGGGCCTTCTGGAAGCGGCAAATCAACACTTCTAAATTTGATAGGCGCTCTTGATAAACCGACTGACGGCACGGTGCTAATTGACGGCGTTGACATTTCAAGGCTTAATGATAATCAACTTGCAAACTTGAGGCGTGGAATAGGCTTCGTCTTTCAATTCTTCAACTTAATACCGCGCTTGACAGCGAGGCAAAATGTTGAGTGCCAATGGCAATATCCGGCTTAAGCAAAGACGAGCGCAGAAAACGTGCAGAAGAACTTCTTGAAATCGTCGGATTAAAAGAGCGAATGAACCACAAGCCGACCGAGCTCAGCGGCGGCGAACAGCAACGCGTAGCAATCGCAAGAGCACTGGCCAACAACCCGAGCTTTCTTTTGCTGGATGAGCCAACGGGCAACATAGACTCAAAAAACGCTATGGAAATAATACAGCTTGTTAAGAGATTAAACGCCAGTAAAGGCGTAACGATTATTATGGTTACTCATGACCAGCGTTTGGCTTCTGAGGCAAAGAGAACACTCAAGATGCTTGACGGATTAATCGTTGAAGACGTGATGAACTAGAATGAATGTTGTTGATGTTTTATATTACGCTTTCAGCGCCATAAGACTTCGCAAACTTCGCGCTGCATTAACGACACTCGGAGTGATTATTGGCATAGCAGCAATAGTGGCGCTCTTGTCTTTCAGCCAAGGATTCCAAGACACCATAACAACACAGCTGCAAAAAGGCTTCGCAACAAAAACGATCATAGTCTCGCCAAGAAGCGGATTAGGCGGCGGAGAGGCAAGCATCTCACTTTTTGTTTCAGATGCACAGAGAATAGAGAATTTAAGCGGAAACGTAAGCACAGCAGTGTCGATAATGCAAAAAGCATGCTTCATAAACGCGAGCGAAAGGACATTCATAGTTAACATTATAGGTGTAGACTTTGAAAAATACAAGGAAATTTACGAAAGCACTTTCGTCCCCGCCGAAGGAAACATAACATCAGAAAACGATTCAGTTGTCATAGGTGCAAGGGTGCATAATCCATGGCAAAATGGTACAATACTAGCAAACGTTGGTGACACAGTTGAGGTAACATGGACAAAACGGAGCAGTTCAGGCACACAGGAGAACAAAACTTACACTGGATGGATAACGGCTGTGCTTAAGGAAATTGGCGGCTTCAATCTAGGTGGGCCTTCAGACTTTGGTGTTTACATTCCAATTTCACAAGCGCAAAGTTTCTTCGAAACAGATGCATGCAGCACAATTATTGTTTTGTTAAAGGATGACAACAAAGCGACGATTGATGGAGTTTCTGAAGCCATAAAAAACGAATTCAACAACCAAGTTTCCGTTACCTCAGCTACGGCTGTCATTGACATAATTTCCTCAGTGTTTTCCAACGTTAACTTCTTCTTAGCTGGCATTGCTGGAATATCGCTTTTAGTTGCCGGAGTAGGCATAATGAACATAATGATTGTCTCTCTGATGGAGAGAACCCGCGAAATCGGAATACTTAAAGCCTTAGGCATGAAAAACCATACGGTGTTAATGATTTTCTTAAGCGAAGCGATGATGATAGGATTAATGGGCGCAACAATAGGCATAGTTTCCGGATGGGGCTTAGCAAACATCGTCGCAAGATTAGGAATTCTTAGCGGTGGAAGAATTGGCGCAAATCAAACAGCGGTAACAACACAAATTTCAATAACTCCAGTTTTAACGCCAACTGTCCTAATGGGCGCGTTTGCCTTCGGCATAATCGTAAGCGTCGTCTTTGGACTTTATCCCGCTTGGCGCGCTTCAAAACTCAAGCCAGTTGAATCCTTGAGATATGAATAGCAAATTATATAGCGCGGTAACATAACGCTCGCATAGAGGCAACGGCAAATTTGATGGGCAATGTGGAAAGAAGCATAGGCTTTCCAATGGGTGACTCAACCCGCTCCCCTAAAAGACCCATAGTCACCATAATCATAATAGCAGTTAACATTGCAGTGTACGCCATAACATCCTACACGAACTACTTCCTAGAAGTCAGCGATTACTGGGTGAGCGCTGGAGGCTTTGTTCCATCATTAATTGCACTGCCTCCCCAGTGGTACAGAGTTTTCGCGTCCATGTTTCTCCACGCAGACTTCTTCCACATACTCTTCAACATGTACTTTCTATACCTATTCGGAAGAGCTGTTGAAAACGTTTTGGGCAAATCAAAATACTTGGCATTATACCTAATTTCTGGAATTGCAGCCTCAATATTTCACACAGCCTTCAGCTTCATAGGAGGATTCACAGCATACGTGATTCCAGCCATAGGCGCATCGGGCGCCATAAGCGGAGTTTTAGGCGCGTATCTAATACTTTATCCAGGCACATCGCTTGTTATGGGCTGGTTTTTCTTCATATTCCCAGTGTTCTTTAAAATGAAAGCCGCATACTACCTAATCTTCTGGTTTGCAACTCAAATAATCTATGGCTATGCCAGTGCAGCGGGAAGCACAGCCGTTTTCGCCCACGCAGGAGGGTTCATAGCGGGAATAGCCCTGCTTCCGTTACTTGTCAACAAGGAGAAGATAAGCCAACTTAAAATGCTGCGAAACATTGCCTTCCCACCATACTTGACGTTTATGCCTCAGAAAACTGGAGGTTTAGGGCGAATCACAAAAGCGATTGTCACTGTGCTCCTAGCCTCATTGCTAGTTGGAACTGCTTATGCTTCGGCTGGGCTAACAAGCCAAGGCAACATCAAAGCGATAACCATACAGTACACTTGTGATGGAACGCCATACACGGATTATGTTGGAATTCAGTTGCCAGACATAGAATCGCAGCTTGCAAGCATATCACTGGATGAAACAAGAATACTGCTAAATAGATTGTACGCTGCTGGGCTAATCTATAACGTCTCAAAAGCTAACAGTGAGTTAAATTTGAGCAACTGGACCCGCGAACTACCAATAAAAGTTGCAGTGGGGGACTCGTCTACAGTGGTTCACATCAATACGACAATAGACTTCAGAGGAATATACGACGCCGAAGGCTTTCTAGAATACGGTGTTGGAAATTTGACAACGCGGGTAGTGAGCTTTCAATTTATCTATGGAACAATATACGTAGCGCAAAGCGAGCCAATAACCTACAGTTTTGAACTCTCTTCTCAGACGGTGAACCTCACAGGCGTCATGCAATATACTGGCGCTTCATCAACACTTTTTTCAGCTGCAGCGCTTGTTATAGTCATAAAAAAGGATAAGGAATTGGCTGTTGTTGGTGAAGAGCCTGAAACTTTTTGGCGCCGTTTTGAGCCAATAATATAAGTAAGAAACTTCATTAACCAATGTACTGTTAAACAGCGGGGTTCAGTGACTTTGGTTAAGAGGCTTTACCCAAAACAGCCAGTTGTAGGCATCGGCGCAGTCATAATCAAAGATGGAAAAATCCTGCTTGAGAAGAGGAAAAGTGAGCCTGGAAGAGGGAAATGGAGCATCCCAGGCGGTTTGGTAGAACTTGGCGAGGACGTTAGCCAAACTGTTGTTAGAGAAGTCGCCGAGGAAACAAATTTAGAAGTCTATGAGCCAGAGCTTATTGACGTAGTTGATAACGTTGTTCGCGATGAAAATGGCAAAGTAAAATATCACTTTGTTATAATAGACTTTTTTGTCAAGCTTAAGAGTGGAACGCCGAAAGCCTCAAGCGACGCAGAAGAATTACGCTGGGTTCCACTTGGCGAAGTGGAGAAATACGATTTAACAAAAACCTTTAGGGCTTTCTTCCAGCGAAACAAGCAAAGACTTGAAGAACTTAATTCAGATTTTTAAAGAATAAGCGTGTTTCTCCCATTGTTTTTATGTCCAATGCTCTAACCTTCACCACTATTGGAAAGTCTCTGACGACTTTTCCAAGCACTAGGCAGTGGTGCGGTGGTAAGTCGCGGGCTATGGATTTGACTGTTTCTGCGTCTACGCGGGCTGCGCGTGAAACCACCTCCAAGTCATGCTCGTTTGTGAAATTGAATAGGAATATGTTGTCTGCTTGGCGGTAAATATTTTCCCTTATTGTGTCCGGCTGGTTTGTTATGAATGTGGTGAATATTCCAAAGTGGCGCATCCGCGTTACAATGTCATCCCAATAAGTCTCGCGCAAATATAGATGCGCCTCTTCTGCAAATAGGAAGACAGCCTTAATCTTCCAGCTTGTTAACAGCTCGACAAGCTTTCCTAAGAGGTATTCGACGACTATTTGCCTATCAATCGGCGAAGTGTTTCGCAAATTGACAATTATGGCGCTGCCTTGCTCCTTAGCCTTAAACAGGCATTCTTCTAAAAGGGTCGCCTCTGCAATGTTGTCTGTGAAAAAACCAGAATTAACCAACGCATAATATCGTGAAAAAAGTGCATCGCGCACGTGTTGGTTGCAGTGCCAATTGCGTATGGCTTCTCCAAGTTCATGCAGCGTCAGCATATCTCGTTCTTTAAGCGACTGCCAGATGCGCCTAAACTCCCGTGCTGATGTTCCAGGCAAATGCAACGCATGTATCAGAATTTCCAGCAGCACGTGCAAGTTCAGCTGTTTAAGGGCTACTTTGAAGTTTTGCGCTGGCGTCAAAACATGAATCTTATCGTAAAGCGCATTTCGCTTTTCATCTGAAGTCATTCCTAGGCTCAAGTATTCGCCGTTTAAGTCGAAAACCACGACTGTTGCCCTGTAACCTATAAGGTTTGAGATTATGAGTTTTGAAAGGTGCGATTTGCCTGTTTCCTTCTTTCCAGTGATGATGTTCAGTCGTCCGTCTAACGATGAAGCATCTATTGTTAAAAGCGAAGCATCTTTCGTGCCGCCCAGAATTATTGGGAGTTCACCGTCAACGCGTGCAAGTTTAAGCAGCGTCGGGATTGAAAGCTTCTTTATTGTTGACTGCGAGCGTGATGGAAGCCAAGCGCTCGTTGGGCTTAGGTTTTCGCCGTTTTCTATAGTCGCGCGTATTTTGCATATTAGCAAGCTTGCGTCTTGAATATACGTTATGTGCGGCGCTATTTCAAGCGGGTCAAAATCTTCGCCTCGCATTATTTCGCCGCCGTCTGGCAAGCTCCTAAGTAATTCTTCTAGCACGCCTGGTATGCTTGCGAACTGCACGTCGATTACTTGGGCTATTAGTGCTTTTCCAGCTTCTGCATCCTCAATCAGCAGGTAGTCGCCTTTTTCCGCTGCTTCGTTTGGGAAACTCAGGATTTGGACCACGTTTCCTTCCTTCTTGTAGAGTTTCATGCGCTTGTTTCTCCTTTTCCGAATGGTCCAAATAGAAGCCTATGCATGTCCGGTCTGTTTATCATTTTCAATCCATATCGTCGTGCTATGAAGTGTTGCATGGCTATTACCTCATTTGCCGTAAACGTGCAGAGAATATGTGCCAAGCGTAGAGTTTCCGGATAACCTTGTGAAAGCAAGTCGTTTCCGATTAGTTTTTCAACAGCTTCTATTTTTTCTTGGCTTGATAGTTCCTTGTCGATGTCTAATCGGAAGGCGTAATTTCCTTTGGAGAGCCTAGCCACGTAAATGTCGCCAAAAGGGATAAGTGGTGGCTTAACCCTTAATCCCGCAAGTTCAAGTATGTATGGTGGAGTGCATTTTGATAGGATGTCCGTGATGAGGTTTCCATTAAGCCTCATCGTGGTCATTTTTGAAAAGGCGAGAACAGCGTTTTCCATTTCTCTTGCGTTTCCTAAGATTTCCCGCATTACGTTTGCTGGCGCGTCTGGTGTTCCAGCTGTTAGTGAGCCGTCAAATAGGATTAGGCTGTTGCTCATTGTTTTTGCTGCTGCTGCTTGAAGCCATCTTTCTAGGAGGGTTGCCAAGCGTGTTGGCATCTGCGTAAGGTTTGGCGTATGTTGGTGGTTTTGTTCACTTTGCTGTTTGATGTAAGCTTTTTGCAGTGTATTGTAGACTTCTGTTTTGTTTTCTTCTGTTATGTGGAATATGAATGGGCCTAGGCGAATATACCTGTAATGTTTGTTTTGTTTCCAAATGTTTGCCCCTCTTATGGCTACTAGTACGCCATTTTTTGTTTCGCCGATTTTTATGCTTGACGTGTCTATTGCCGCTACGAGTGTTTCTGTGTTTCTTGGTTTTACTTGTATTGGTTTTAGCGTTAATGTAGCGTCTAGCATTTGTATTTGTGTTTCTGTTTTGTTGTTTTGTTGAATTGGTTGCTGGTTTATTTGAATTTGTTGGTTTTGTGTGTGCTTTAGTGAATGTATGCTTAGCTCTAGTAGACGTTGCGGTAGCGCCGTGTCCATGGTTGCTTGTGGAAAGTTATATTTTGGTGTTGTTGTTATAGTGTATTGTTCAATCACCAAGATTCACCAATAGCCAACTGTTTAGAGATGGAGTATTTAAATGTTGTGCATGAACAAGATGCACAATTCAATAAACAACAGGTGAAAGATTGACAGAAACAAGCCCAAAACCGCCAATACGCGTAAAAATGCGTATAGGCGAAATAGAATTCGAAATAGAATGCCAAGAAGACCAACTGCAAACAGCCGTAGACCGCATACTATCAACAGTAACAGAAAAGCTGAAAGAATCGCCTATCATAAGCGAAAGGGCAACACCACCACGCGCAGAAACATGTAAAGGCATAATACAGAAACTATGGGAAGAAGGCTGGTTCGCAAAGGCTAAAAGCCTAAGCGAAGTCCACAGCGAAATGGCAAAAAGAGGCTTCCACTACGACCGCACAGCCGTAGCCCACGCCTTAATAGATCTAGTTAAAGATGGAATTTTAACAAGAGAAGGGAAACCACGCAGATACCAATATGCGCAGAAAAGACCGCCGCCCTGATGGAAGCCTGAAAAGTTTTTATATTTCAAGTTCAAAATAATGAGCATATACCCGAAAAATTGGACTTTATTACCCCGACATTGCTGAAAGTTCTGTATCTGTTCCATGAAGACCCAATGCGGGAACTACATGAGAGAGAAGTTGTTAGACAAGCTAGAGTTAGTAAAGGCTCCGCGAACAAAATCCTGAGAAGGCTTTCTGAAGTGGGAATGTTAAGTAGAGAAAGAAGGGGCAGAATGGTTTTTTTACAGTCTTAACATTAAGAACGCCGTTGCAAGACAGTTTAAAGTTCTTCTTAATATTTATTCATTGAATGAGTTAGTTGAGGAGATAAAGCAAGATTGTAAGAGAATCATATTATTTGGGAGTTGTTCGGAAGGAACCGATGTGAAAGAAAGCGATGCGGATTTGTTTGTTCTCACAAATGAAAAAGATAAAATAAAACTGAAGATTAACACCTATCGGAAAGCTGGAAAAAGAATAGCGCCAATCATCGTTGACTCTAACGAGTTTGCAAAATTGAGAAAGGAGGATAAACCTTTGTATGATAGAATTTTGAAGGGAATAGTTTTGTGGGAATCTGAATGAGCTTTTTTAAACGTTTTGTTAAAGAAAGAAGATTAGTCAAAATTGGCATTGACAGGAAACTTGTACTTAAGGAAATGGAAGGCGCTGTCCGATTTAGAAGAAGCAAAGGATTCGCTGTTAAGGAGAAGATTCAAATGGGCCATTATACAAGGGTATTAGTCGATGTTTCATGCTGCTAGGGCGCTTATCTATAGTAAAGGGTTCAGGGAGAAAAGCCATTATGCATTGCTCGTGGCATTAAAAGAACTGTTTAAGAATCAGCTTGAGTCAGAACTGATTCAAATTTTGAGGAAGCTATGAGCTTAAGAGAGGAAGCCGATTATGGACTTGTATTTTCAGAAGAGGGAGCCACAAGCATAGTGAACAACGCAGAAAACTTCCTAAATAAAGTTAAACAAATATTACACATATAGTCGCAATTTTAACGAACGAAGGAAAATTGTGCAGATACCAATACGCACAAAAAAGACCACACCAACGGAATAATTGTAATGATTATTTCTTTACTTCCTTTTATTTTGGACAAAAGATCTTTTTCTACCCAACTTTTGGGGTCTTCTCAAAATGACGACAGAATAAGCGCTTTATGGATATGTTTAAATTTGTTTCTGCCCATTTTGTGTTCTGTTTGGAACGTGAACATTATGGCGCAAAGCGAAGTTGTTTGGAATTTATCTGAAATCTTTCCAACTCCCGCGGATCCTTCAGTGCAGAAAGCCATGGAAGAAGCAACTGTAATGGCTGAAAGGTTTACCGAAAAATATCGTGGAAAAATTGACGCTTTGACAGTTAAAGAGTTAGCCGCTTGCCTCCAAAAGTATGAGGCTTGTTTGGCAAAGCTGAGAGACATAACCTTGTTCGCTGAGCTTTCCTTCGCCGCAAACATGACCTTACCCGAAACGCAAGCGCTTCACGATAAGGTTATAAAGTTGGACGCAAAACTTGGCAAACTATTAGCTTTCTTTGAACTTGAAGTTGGTAGTTTAATTTATAGAAAACCAGAGCTTATCACTGACCCAGCTTTGGCGACTTACAAGCATTTTCTAGAAAGACTGCAAAGAAAAGTTCCGCATCAGCTTTCCGAAACCGAGGAGAAATTGATAATCGAAAAGGACCAGTTTGGAATCTGCGCATGGGAAGAACTTCAAGCCAAGTGGCTTAACACCCGAATGTTTGAAGTAAATGTCGAAGGCAAAAAACAACTTTTGCCCTACGGCGCAACCTACGGGTTGTTCTCGCATCCTGAAAGAGCCACCCGCGAATCCGCTTACAAGGCTGTTTTCAGCATAGTTGGCAAGGACGGCGAAATATTCGCCTCTGCTTTCCGCAATATTTGCAATGACTGGTTAAGCATATGCGAATGGAGAAGATATCGCTCGCCAATGGAAGCAAGCATAATAGAAAATGACATAGACCAGCAGACAATAGACAATCTCTTAAAGGCTGTTGAAGAAAACGTAAGCATATACCAACATTACTTGAAGCTGAAGGCAAAACTAATGGGACTGCCAAAACTTGGCTGCCACGACATTATTGCACCTCTACCCGACACGCCGGACATAAGGTTCACATTTGAACAAGCAAAAGACCTTGTTATCCGCGCCTACAGAAGCTTCGACGACGAATACGCCTTCGCGGTGAAAGACATGTTCGCAAGAAACCACATTGATGCTACGCCGAGATATGGCAAACAGCACGGAGCTTTTTGCGCCAACTGGTATAATGGCAAGTCAGCCTACGTACTGCAGAGCTTTAACGGAAGACTAAGCGATCTTTACACTTTAGCTCATGAACTTGGGCATGCAACTCACGACTATTATAGCCAAAGAAATCAAACAATATTAAACGTGAGAATTCCCATGGTTGTAGCTGAAACAGCTTCAATATTCGGTGAACTACTGCTTACAGACTTGCTGCTTAAAGAAGCTAAAACAAACGTGGAGAAAAAGGTTATACTGTGCAGGGTTCTTGACGGCGCTGGACGCGTGATTTTCAGCGTTACTTCCCGCGCATGGTTTGAACAGTCAATTTACGACGCGATAAAACATGGAGAATACTTAAACCATGAAACAATATGCAGGTATTGGGTTGCCGCAAGAGACAAAGCCTATGGCGACACCGTGGAATGGTTCAACGAGATGCTTTCAGAGTGGAGCATTACCCCACACTATTATATGGCAAACTTTAGGTTCTACAATTACCCATACGTCTACGCGCAGCTCTTCGTTTACGCATTATACCAGAAATACATGGAAGAAGGGAAAGCATTTGTCCCAAAAATGAAACAAATACTATCCGCGGGAAGCAGCATATCCCCGGTGGAAATCGGGAAAATAGCAGGCTTCGATGTCGCCAAAAAAGAGTTCTGGCAGATAGGAATAAAGCAGTACGAACACTTCCTAGATGAACTAGAAAAAATAACGTAAGATCTCTTAATCTTTGCGAAAGTTAAGATTACAATCAGAAATGGGCATTTACATGGCTTTAGCTCTGATTCTTGGCAAGATTTCCCTCTGCATCTGGACAATGCCAAAAGCCGTAATCCTGTATTTATCTTCAGCAGTTTTCGCAACCATTTGACCCTTAACAAGCTCTCCTAGACGTGTGCTCGTAATTTTTGCACTTTTACATAACTTAACCTGCAGATCCTCCTTAGAGACAGCATCACTTGAAACGAGACCAAGCTGAAAGCCAACATGGTATGCTAATAGCCACAACAGCAAGGTCTCGTTATCCGTTAATCGTTCCTTCGTGACAAGTAGATTCGCTCCTTCTGTTGAAAAAGCAATTAATCCCTCGCAATCCTTAACAAGCGCTTGCAAATTGACATTCAACCTAAGCTTTTCGGATATTTCGAAGGATGGAATGAACTCACTGAAAAATCGGTTTATGCTAAGCCAAACCTCTTCCAGGCCGCCGACAAAAGTTTTCTCCAAATCTCCATATTTAACATGTACAGTTATCGTCTTATCGCCTTCGCCGCTCAACTCATCTTACCCCGAAGCCTAAGTAAAACTTCATCCTCAACCCATTTCTCGCCTTGAACAGTCAACTTGAACTCTGGCTTATTCGGGTCTGGCTTATACACGTGACCGCGCTTGGTCATCTCATTAAGCCTTGCTGGGACCATACATTTGATTCCGCTTGAATCCAAAAGTTTCTTTATCTGCGCAGCCGTACTCTTCCTATCCTCAGAATTGTAAAGTATAAGAGCAATAGCCTCGTAGTGGGTTAAATTCTCGCGTGCAATAATTACTGGGCCTTCCGTTGTGAATTCGACAATGCCCTTCAGTTGAGCCTTTGATGGAACAATTTTGCTTGAGACTATGCTTGAAACTTTTTCCATGAAGTTTTCTGGAAGAGCTTCAAGCATCTCAAGGATTTCCTGCGGGTTTTCGCTTTCAACAACGATTTCCCCAAACTGGGTCTTTATATGTGCCTCAATTTTCCTCATTCAATTTTCGCCTCTGCCTTATGAGCTAACGCTTCTTTTTCGGCTAGAATGTAAACATAGCCTGCATCAGTTTTCCAGCGCCTAACAATTCCCTTTCTAACGAGCCCAAAAAGTGCTCCACTTAAGATTCTGCCGGAAAAGTTTAGTCCATTGGCAACTAAAGCGTCGCGTAACTCGTTTATTGTGCGTGGGCGCCACTTTCCCCAGTCAGATTCAAGAATTCTCAAAACAGCTTCGTCGCATTTTTCAGTTCGAGTAATTTTTGGAAACTTTTGTAATGTGGGCTCCTCTTTCGCTGGTTCAGTCTTGACGGTGATTTTGGCAATAGTTTTTGGCTTTAGCTCTTCGAAGGCTTTTTGAACGTTTACGGCTAGACTTGGCAGATCTTCAATGGTTTTTAGTACTTCTTCTTTTGTGCCGCTTACTTCTACCTCGTATTCGCCCATTTTGAAGCGTAGGGCAAAAAGGTCTTGCCTATCCCCTCCTTTGTTATGCACTTTTATCCCCACGCCTTAATAGTGATGTTTGTAATTGCATTTAGATTTTACGTATTTTGATATATGGTGAAAACGGAAATATCATATTAAATATTAAGATACGCTAATCTTTATGTGCACGACAAAGAGGAATATGCTTGGCTAAAAAAGCAATACTCGTCTGGATTTTCAGTTCACTAACATTCATCGCCTCGGCGCACCTAATCGAAGCAATATACGTTCTACTTCTCAACGAACAGATAAGACTTCTAAGCATATACCCATTCATAGGGGAGAAACTGCAGGAAATAACCCCAACAACATACTTCTGGATAAGCCTCGCCTCAACACTAATCCTTTGGGGAATAACATGTACCATAGCCTTCGAAAACCCCGTTGAAGCCTTCCTGAACAAGATTCTTTCGGACGCAAAAAAACAGAGCGCCATCGAAACACAAATAGTAGAAGACAAAAGCGAGGTCATAGACTTAATGAATGAAACCATCGAGGCGAATAATGAAACACTTCTACAGATTAGGGACGTAATCTACAACATAAGAACAGAAGTAAAAGAAATTGAGTCTCTGAAAGACTTGATTGAAAAAGTTAAAGCGGAAATAGGAGCTTTAAAGAGAGAAACTAAAAGGATTGAGGAGAAGGTCAAGTTTCCAATACTTTGCCCAGCATGTGGAAAGCCACTTCTCCCAGAATTTAAAATGTGCCCATACTGCGGAGAGCAAATAAAGGCGCAGTATCCAGCAGTCATAGAAATAGAGGATGCTAAGTGAAAAGCACTTATTCCAGTTTTTCCTCAAGTTTTTCTTTTAGAATTTTACCTAGTTTAGCTGCGTCAACTTTACCTCTTAGACTTTGCATTAATATTCCCATTAAAGCACCGAAGCTTGTCTCTCCTCTTTCCTGAATAAGTTTTTCATTTTCTTTAATTACTTTTTCAACCAAGTTTTTCAACTCTTCCTGTGATAATGGTTTGAAGCCAAGTGTGTTTATAGCTTCTTCAACGCTTTTTTCTTCGTTTTTTGAAAGCTGGATGAAAATGTCGCTTAGGGCTTCTTTTGTTAGTTTTCCTGAACCTATTTGTTTGAATATTTCTTGTATTTTGTTTTCCGGAACCTTTTCGATTTCGACGCCATCGCGTTTTAATGCTTTTAGGGTTTCTGTTAGGAATACGGCAACTGTTGTCGGTGAGACGCCGCTTTCTTTTGTTATTGTTTCGAATAGTTCGCTGTACTCTGAATTCATTATTTGCTTTGCCAGTTTTTGGTTTAGCTTGTACTGTTTGATTAGGCGTTCGAGTTTTTGTTCTGGAAGTTCCGGTAGGGCAGCGTTGGTTTTTTCTATAAGCGTTTTTGTTATCTGTGTTGGCGGTATGTCTGTTTCTGGGTACATTCTTGCTGCTCCTGGTTTTGGGCGCATGTAATGTGTTGTTCCATCTGGGTTTGCTGCTCTTGTTTCTTCTGGCACGCCTTTTAGGGTTTCTTTTGCTCTTTCCAAGACTGCTTTTAGGGCGTCTCTTGCGTTTTCGGCGGTGTCTGCGACGAAGACTACTACGTCTTCCGCGTTGGCTGCAACTGCTTTTCTCAGGTTTTCTATTTCTTCACGTGTTATTCCGTATGCTGGCATTTCGTCTGTGTGGAATATTCCGCCTACTCTTCCCCAGAATCGCGCTCTGTCAGCCATTTCCGTTCCTAGGCGAAAGTTTGGTAAAAGTTCCCGTTTAAGGAGTCCGTTAAATTTTGGGAGTTTCGCTGCTAGAACTTTGTGGTTTTTTTCTAGGGCTTTGCGGATAACCCTGCATTTTGTTTTTTCGAAAAATTTCGTTACATCGAAGAATTCTTCTTTCATGTCCTCTTCTTTTGCGCCTCTGCTTCGCAGTTCTTTGGCTATTTCTATTAGATTTAGCTGGCGTTGCACCTCGTACTCTACAACCAACGGCAACAATTCAAGCTCTTGTACGCCTTTTATTTCTGTTAGTGTGCCTTCAGCTGTTGAGATATTTAGGTCTTGCCTTATTGTGCCTAATCCGCGTTTCACTTTTCCTGTAGCCCTTAGTATTCTTCCTATTGCTAGTGCGACTTCTCCCGCTTCCTTTGGCGTGTTTATCACTGGGGCTGTTGCGATTTCTACTAGTGGTATGCCAAGCCTATCTATGCGGTAGCGTATTGTGTTGTCTTCTTCTTCGCCAATCTTTCTTGCCGCGTCTTCTTCTAGGCTTACGTGTTGTATTGGGATTGTTTTTTCTCCTATTTTTATTTGTCCGTTTAGGGCTATGACGCATGTGCGTTGGAACCCCGTTGTATTTGAGCCGTCTATGACTGTTTTGCGCATCACGTGTATTTCATCAACTGGTTTTGCGTTTAGCATCAGCGCCACTGTTAGGGCTGTTTCCACGGCTTCCATGTTCAGTGGATGTGGCGGCTCTTCATCCATCTCAACGAGGCATGATGTTTCATGGTTTGCTTCGTAGAGAATCTTTACGCCTTTTTGGAATTCGAAGTAGGCTGCTGGGTCTATTTGTCCGAGTTCGCTTTGCGTCGGTCTTAAACGCCTTAGAAATGTGATTTCTGGTTCGCCTTTGAAGAACTCTGTTTTGCATCTGCAGAACAATTTCGCCTTCGTGTCGAGTTGTTGGTGGATTTCTAAGCCGACTTTTAAGCCGAGTTTTTCGTAGTTTACTTCCATTTTTGGGCACCTTCATTTCCTACTCAAGTAGCGTTCTTTGGGAGAATTCGCCAGCAATATTTGTTTTCAGCAGTGTTTTTGCTTCTTCTGAGTTTTGGGTTTGTCCGAAAATCCACATCAGTTTTACTAGGGCTGTTTCTGGCAACATGTCGTCAAGCGGTATCACGCCTATTGATTGTAGGTCTCTGCCAGTGTCGTATACGTTCATGTTTACGCGTCCCCATATGCACTGTGAAGTCATGGCTACGATTACACCTTTTTCTATTGCATTTTTGATAGCTTCAAAGCAGTATTTGCCAACGTGTCCCAGTCCTGTTCCTTCTAGGATTATACCCAAATAGCCGTTTTCCACGTGCCAATCTATAATTTTTGGGTTCATGCTCGGGTAGAATTTTATTAGGGCTGCTTTTTCACTGAATCTGAGCTTTAGCTGGAGCGTTTTTGTTTCGTCTCGTCTTTTGTAATCGTCTGTTAGCATTGTTACTTGTTGGTTTTGTACTCGCGCTATTGGCGTTGTATTTATTGATTTGAACGTGTCTCTTCTGCTTGTGTGACATTTTCTGACTTTTGTTCCTCTGTGAATTGCTATCGTTGTGTCTGATGGCGTCTCATGCATGGCTATAGCTACTTCCGCGAAGGGTGCGTGGGCTGCTGTGGTTACTGCTGCCATGAGGTTTGTGGCTGCGTCTGAGCTTGGGCGGTCTGCTGAACGCTGCGAACCCACAATGATTACTGGTACTGGTAGGTTTTGCAGCGCGAAGCTCAGGGCTGCTGCTGTATAACCCATTGTGTCTGTTCCGTGGGCTACTACGATGCCGTCCACCCCTTCATTTATTTTTTCTGCGATGGCCTCAGCCATTTGTGTCCAGTGGAACGGCGTTATGTTTTCGCTGAATATGCTAAATAGTATTTGTGCATCAATGCGGGCGATTGTGGCTAGTTCTGGAACTACGCTGTATAGGTCGTTTGCCGTTAATGCTGGGCGGACTGCGCCAGTGCGGTAGTCTACGCGGCTGGCTATTGTCCCGCCAGTGCTTATTATGGCGACTTTTGGCAGTTTTGGATTTTGTTCTGGAAGCGGAGGCGGTGCAAAGGCTGGTTTTGCGCCTATGCCTATTTTTTCTATTTTTGTGTTTGGCGTTAGACGTATGCCAATGTTGTAGCCAGTTTTGATTTTGATGACTATGTGTTTTTCGTCGCCATATTCAGAACGTGGAATGAGGATTCCCTCATAAACTTCTCCATTTTTTGTTATGCGTATTAGGTCGCCTATTTGGGCTTCAGCCCTTTTAATGGCTTCTAATGCTTCGCCCCTATAACCAGAAAACTTCTGGTCTTCATCCATTTTTAATTCTCCAAACCTTAATTAAAAAGACGTTTTCAGTCTTTAACCTTATCGCATATATTAGCTTGGTGTCATATTGAGTCAATTCAATATGATTTAATAAGCAGTACAGAATAATGAAAGAAAATTAAATGTATGTGCACATAGATGAGATGGTGATTTAGGATTTTGTTGATAAAACGCTTAGTCGCTAAGTAAAGATGCACTCAACAAGTATGCAATTAGCAAAGCGTCATGGCTTATGACAGTGCAATGGTGACAAACAGAGCAGGTGAGATTAAGCAACATAGAGGTTCGCCATGAAAACTCTCAGGGAGAACCTTGCTTACAAGCTGTAAATTTTCTTGCAGGTGCTTGCTTTCACAAGTATGAACACAACGACTGCTACTATAGAATAATTAAAAACAAGTTGAGATATTTCAACTATCTCGGAGTGAAAGATGCGAACCCCGCCCTAACGCTTCCATTCCTCCGAGTCCACGGGCATCACAGTCTTGGGCGGAATTTACTCGTAACAATGATTGCAATTTACATTAACATTTTTGACATGTATGGTCCATCATAGCTGTATCCAAACCGTTTATAATACTGCTTCGTTCCTAATGCGCTTATAACTAAAATTTTCTCCAAACCATAATCTTCTTTTGCTATGCGTTCCGCTTCTTCCAGCAAAATTCCACCATAGCCTTTATGCTGCCAAGCCTTAGCCAAATGTTTCCCAACTGGCACAAGTGGTCCATAAACATGCAATTCTCTCACTATAGCGCATGGTTTCGCTTTAATTTCTGGTCTATGCGCTTTCGCTGAAGGAATTCGCAAGCGCAAATGTCCTATTAAAACATCATTCTTCACGTCTTCTGCTGAAATGAAATTTTCTTCACCATCAGAAGCTCCATATTTCACGGTTAAAACCCTTATTTTATCCGGGTCCGGCTTAACGTCATCAACTGCCATTCTATGTCCAACCTCTCTACAGCGGATACACCTACACCTTAAGCCTTGCTCCTTCAACTTCTGCTGCACTAATTGCCGCAAATTGCTACGGTTAACACCAGCAACAATTAAAGGCGCTGGAATATCACGCTGCACACGCATTATGCGAACCCAAGGCGGAACAATCTTTTTAACCTCAACAATAAGCTCAGCAGCCTCCTCATTCGTGTAAGGCTTATAATCACCCCGCAAATACCACTCATAGGCTTTGGTTCCCTTCAAAACAAGGCACGGATAAATCTTAATCATATCAGGCTTATAGACAGAGTTCGAAAAAATTTCCTTGAAAGCTTCCAAATCCCCCTTAAAATTTGAGCCGGGCAAGCCAGGCATCATGTGATAAACAATTTTCAAACCAGCATCCTTCATTATCCGCGTAGCCTCAACCACATCCTTAACGCTATGCTTTCTGCCAACCAAACCATAAATCTCATCACTTGGATTTTGCACGCCCAACTCAACCCGCGTCACACCCAAATCAAGCATAACATCCACATGCCTTTCCTTAGCCCAATCTGGGCGAGTCTCCACAGTAATCCCCACATTACGAATCAGGCTAGTCTCGGCATTCCTCTTCGCCTCTTCAAACGTCGCCGACTCCATCTCCGTTATGGCATCTAAACACCCCTTAACAAACCAACGTTGATAATCCGAAGGCGTAGCGGGAAAAGTCCCACCCATAACAATAAGCTCAACCTTATCCACACCATGCCCAATCGCACGCAGCTGCTCAATACGGCTCCTAACCTGCCCAAAAGGGTCAAAATCATGCTGCAAACCCCGCATGGCGGCAGGCTCAAAACCAGTATAGCTCTGAGGCACGCCATAGGGCGGTCCGCCTGGGCAGTAAGCGCAGGGCTGCGGCTGTGGACAAGGATAAGGCGAGGTCATAACTGCAATTATGGTAACTCCGGAAATTGTTCGCGTAGCCTTCCTACGTAAAACTGGCAAGAGCTTGCTTCTTTCCGCTGTGCCAAGAGCTTTTATAATTTCGGCGTTTGACGGAATCTGCCTCAACTGGTATTTGGCTGCAACTAGCATCTTAACGCGGTTAACATGCTCTTGGCTAGGCGAAGGGACACGCATCAAATGATCGATGATTTCTCTTATAGCGTTTTCACTCAAACTGATGGCAACCGAAATAGTTAAGGGACAAAACGGATAAATAAGCTGCTCTAAGCGTTAAGGTTCACGTCTGCCTTTCATAAACAATCTTGCCGCCGATAATAGTCATTTCAACACCTGCGTCCCTTATCTTCTCAGGCGGAATCTTATCTAAATTCTCGGATAAAACAGTTAGATCAGCCAGCTTCCCAGCCTCAATGCTTCCCTTCAAGTTTTCCTCAAAAGACGCATAAGCAGCATTCAAAGTGTACGTCCTAATTGCCTCATCTAAAGTAAGCCTCTCCTCCGCAAAATTAGCTTTCACAACAGCAGCCCAAATTCCCAACAGCGGATTTATGGGTTCAACAGGCGAATCGGAACCAGAAGCAACAACTATGCCCTCATGCATGAGTGTCTTAAACGGGTAAACCCAACGCCCACGCTTTTCGCCGACCCGCTGGAAAACCCAAAAGTCAGAGACAACAAAATGAGGCTGAACAGACGCGATTAACCCAAAACGCCTCATACGCCTAATCGACTGCGGATTCAAAACAGAACAGTGCTCAATTCTATGTCTATGGCCTTCACGAGGAAAAACCAGAAGAGCCTTTGAGAAAGCCTTCAAAACAGCTTCTATGGCGCGGTCGCCAATGGCGTGAACAGCCAACTGTAAACCAGCCTTATGTGCCTTTGAAACAAGATTGTTGAGCTTACGCTGCGTATAAAGCAGCATACCACACGTTTTAGGGTCGTCAGAATAAGGCTCTTTTAACGCGGCTGTTCGCGCTCCAAGCGAACCATCAGCAAAAACCTTAACAAAACCAAGCTTAACCATGCTATTGCCGAAACCGGTAAGCAAACCCAAACTGATAAGCGAGTCCAAGAGCCTCGCTGGAACGCCGAGATAAACCCTTAATGGAAGTTTTCCATCAAAACAAAGCTTCTGAACAACGCGGATTTCGTCAGTTGAGTCAACAATCCAATGGACGCCAGTAAGACCCACCTTTAAGGCTTCTCTGCAAGCAAGAATACAATTTTCTTCCATAGTTTTCAAGTCTGGCTTAGGCAAAACCCTCCAAATAAGGTTCAAGGAGTTCTCGCGCAGAACCCCATTAGGCTCGCCACTAGACGCATCCAAATCAACTTTTCCGCCATCGACAAATGTTTCCCTTGTTATGCCAGCCAACTCCAACGCCTTACTGTTAGCAACACCAATGTGACCACAAACCCTAACAAGAAAGACAGGCTTATCCCCAACAGCAGCATCCAAATCCCAACGGTTCGGAAGACGCTTCTCAACAAACCTTTCATGATCCCACCTACCACCCAAAACCCAAGTCTTGTCTGGATTTTCCGCAACGTACTCGCGGAGCTTCTGCTGAACTTCAGCGATGGATTTTGCACCTCTCAGATCAACTGTTTGAAGGAAACTTCCAAAACTCGCCATATGCGCGTGGCAATCAACAAACCCCGGGACAACAGTTCCCCCATTTGCATCGACGACCCTCGTTTTATCCGATATGTACCTGCGGATTTCACTATTGGCTCCAACAGCAACTATCCTATCGCCGTTGACTGCAACAGCCTCTGCACGAGGGCGTTTACTATCTAAAGTAATAACGTTCCCACTCAAAATCGCAAGGCTTGCTTCTAACATAAATACAAGATACTAAGCAGACAAGATAAAAGCTTTAAACCCAGTTCTGTCCCGGCTTTCGCTGCAAAAGCAAACGCTTCTCGTAATTACGCCTGTTCCTAAACCTAGGCGAGGGGCTCTTCCTCCCAATAGGCTGAACCTTAGGAGTCTGAGACCTAACCTTACCAGCCTTCGAAAGCGAACCATGAGTAGGCATACAAATACACCAACGAAAAATAGCAACACAGTAACTCTTAAACCTTTTCACCACAACTTCAAATAACAGCGGGGGTCGCCGAGCCTGGTCAAAGGCGCAGGCTTCAGGAGCCTGTCCCATAGGGGTTCGTGGGTTCAAATCCCACCCCCCGCATCAAAAATAAAGCTTGATAGCTACATGTCTTTGCGAAATAAACCAGATTTAAGGCTTTATGAGTGGGGGCTGAAATTTCAGCACAAAATTACTAGTAAACGCTTTTACGTTAAGACTTTAAACTCCAAAATCTTGTATTCCATTGATAAACGCTAACAGAAATCAAAAGTCTAAGAAATTAGTGTTTAGCGTTGGAAAGTGATGTTTTAGTTGGAAGGCATATTTAATTTCGCTTTAAGCAGCGTTTTCTAAAATTAGTTTTAGTTTTTCGGCTATGTCCTTAGATATTGGAAGTATAGCGTTTTGGGAGGCTTTCCATATTTCTATGCCCACAAGGTTTCCATCTTTGTCTAGGTCTATGTAGGCGTCTTCACTTAATATTTTGGTATCCGTTATTTTCGACTCCTTGAACTTTATGTATAATATGTCGGATTCCCTGTCATATTCCACTTTCACTTAATCTTCACCCATATTCTGCTTTCCAGTTTTCTGCCAATTATTTCTTGGGCGCTTGATGCTATAAACGTTGTTACAATTTTAATTTCCTTATCTTCTCTGGAGTGTGCTACTTAAAGATGCTTCCCATTAAGCTTCTTGAAAACTATTGTTGTTCCCGTGCCTAAGTCATAATATGTCTGGGACGGTTGTAACATCGCCTCCAAAATCATTTCCTCAGTTATGCCCCTTTCAGCTACTCTAGTTTTTGCGTGCTTTGTATATTTCATGTAACTGCAACTCGTCTTTGAAGTTCTACTGGTCAGCTTATTACAATTATGACTGTATTATTTCTCATTTCCAGGCAGAAAAGCCTTTTTCCTAACCCCTCAGACAGCTTTAAACTCTTTAATTGAAACTTCTATAACACAGTTTTCATTTTTCGTATAGCAATGTCTAATTTAAAATCCTATTTCTTCAGCGACTGTGTTTTACTGGTAAATTTGCGCTGAAATTCACCCCGCATGCGCGCGCTAACAATTAGCGTGACTCCCATGAGCGTGATTATCAAGGTTCACAATCGAACGAAAAATGCTAGTCTTTTTCTTCTTGAAGCATTTAAGCCAGAATAATGCTCTATGTTGGAAGCCTTCATCTTTCGAGAATGGTAGTGGACGGGGCGGGATTTGAACCCGCGGCCTCCACGATGCCAACGTGGCGATCATTCCAGGCTGATCTACCCGCCCTTTTTATGTTTTCTAAGATTTTAACCCTTTAGGATCGGCTATAAGTGTTTCTTTAGCCGTAGTGTATGTATTGCTGTATTATTTTTTCGATTTTTTCAGTTTTGTCTGCTATGTCTTTCCATACGTCTTTGTCCTTGTAAGCCTTTAGTTTTTCGATTGTTTTGTCTATTAGCCTTTTTGGGAAAACACTGTTTGCCTCGTAAAGTTTTCTGTCTTTTCTCAGGTTTCTTGCAGATTCATAGCATGATTTTGGCAACGTTCTAAGCCTTTTTCCCCTTTTTTCTCCCTCCATGTATAGTTTTTCGGCTATTTTTAGGGCTTCTTCAGGGTTTTCTAATCCGTAGTTTATGGCTAAGGTTAATCCAGCGAGAAGTAAGTGGGCATTTGCAAGCGGGTCTGGCGCTCTATATTCGATTGTTTCTCTGGCATTTTTTGTTTCAGCTTTTGTTGCTATGAAGCTCCACCATAGCGGTATGCGTATTAGCGCTAGACGGTTTCTTGCGCTCCAGCATATGTTCATTGGTGATTCTTTGCATGAGATGAAACGTAGGTACGAGATTGGTGTTGGATTTCCGAAGGCTGTTAGGCTTGATGCGAATTTTAGTATTCCACCAATCATCTTCAAGCCATCTTCGCTCAGTGTTCCGTTTGGGTTTGCGATTATGTTTGAACCGTTTTTTATGGCGTAGAAGTGTATGTGCATTCCGTTTCCAGCATTTTCCAGAGACACTTTTGGAGAGAAAGAAACTGAAACCCCATTTTTTGCACAAACGTTCCTAATAGCCCACTTCGCAACTACAATGTTTTCTGCCATATCCTCTAGGCTTTGAGGCAAAAGTTCCACTTCATGCTGCTCCATCAAAGCTCCATCTTTTTGCATCAACTGGCCCACCTCGCTGTGCGCATACTTCGTGTTAATGCCCAAGTCGCAAAGCGTGACCAAAATCTCGTTTCTCAAGCTCTCAAAGTGTGAAAACGGTGCAGACTCATGATAGTTTTTATCCGGCATGCTTTGAAATAACGCGCCGCTTTTTTCTTGTGCAATTACGTAGAATTCAAGCTCAGCCAATGCTTTTATGCGGATTCCTTTTGATAAGAGCTTTTCCTCAGCCCTTCTTAGAACATTTTTTGGCGCAACATTCAGGTATTTCCCGTTCTCATCCAGATAATCGCATAAAATATTTAGTGTGGGTACATTTGAGAAGGGATTTATAAAAGCTTTTTGTATATTCGGCCTTATGTAAATGTCGCTTTTTTCCGGTTCAATAAATGAGAAGAGGTTTGAACCATCAACCCTTTCGCCGAACTCCAAAATTTCCAAAACTCTATTTCTATCAACTGCAGAAAAACTCAGCGTTTTAAGTCTTCCATCCTCTGGAATGTGGCACAGATTAAAAATTTTTATGTCCTTCTCTGAGATGAGTCTTGCAACATCTTCTTTTTCAGTAAAACTAAATGCTTTTTGCATTTTAGCGCCCTTCATCTAACTGTGTTCTATTTCATCTTATAAATTAATATTTTAGCTCTCACGCGTAGAATATCAATTTTTATATTGGCGGACATGAAATACAACAGTGAACATTAATGCAAGGTTATTTGGGCTGTGAGCCAGTTGAGAAAAACAATATTTAAAAAACTTGAGGCTCAGGGATTAATAGCAAATTATAACCGTTATAGGAAAAATTTGCCTTCAAAACTTCCAGAAAGAGTCTACATTTGGGATGAAACCCTAAGGGAAGGCGTCCAAACACCAACGGTTTATCTGACATACGTAGAAAAGGTTAAGTTGGCTAAAATGCTTGACGAGATGGGAGTTTTCGCCGTAGATGTTGGCTTTCCAGCGCTTTCAGAGGAAGAAAGAAATGATGTTAGAAAAATTGCAAATGAAAGCTTCCAGCGAGCACATATAGCCGCTTCAGCAAGAACGAATAAAAGCGACATAGACGCCTGTCTGCAGTGTGGCATAAAAGAAATTCTGGTTTTTACACCCTTCAACGGTTTGAATCTTCAATATCGGTTAAAAATGAGCAGAGAGCAGGTTTTAGGAAAAACTTTTGAATCAATCGAGTATGCAAAAAAACACGGTGCCACAGTAAGCTTTGTTTTAGAAGATGCATCCAGAACACCAATTGAGGAAATTCTGCAGATCTTCGAGGCTGCAATAAAGGCTGGAGCAGATAGGCTTGTAATCTCTGACACTGTTGGTTTCCTAAGGCCACTTTCAATGCGCTACTTGATAGCACATGTACATGATGGTGTCGCAAAAATAGCTAGGAGAGATATTCCACTCTCCATCCACTGTCACAACGATTTTGGATTGGCGACGGCAAATACACTTGCGGCTGTGGAGGAGGGAATCGCCAATTTACACACATGCGTTGCCGGATTCGGAGAAAGAGCTGGAGTGGCATCAATGGAGGAGGTTGCCGTTGCCCTTGAGCTGCTTTACGATATAGATACTGGATTAGACTTAAAGAAACTTTATAGGCTGGCGCAGTTAGCTGAAAAAGCCTTCGCCTTGCCCGTTCCGCTTCATAAGCCAATAGTCGGCGAGAATGTTTTCTCCTATGAGGCGGAGGAGCACATACAAGGAATGATAGCCCACCCGCTTATATACGAGTCTTTTCCGCCAGAAATTATAGAGAGGCAGACCACGTTTTATTTGGGAAGGCAAACTGCAAGAGAAGTTGTAGAACAATATTTGAATTTGGCTGGAATTAAAGCTACACCAACGCAGGTTAACGAAATAATGAGAAGAATAAGGGGAATGCAGGAAAGCGTAGACAAGGGCGGGGCGCAGATGACCTTTTATCAGATAAAGAAGCTGATGAAGGAGCTACGTAGAGGCTTACCTGAAGAAGATTTCTGGAAAATAGTTGGACAGGTAACAAAGCAGAAGCCGAAGTTCCCACCTATTTAGGTCTGGGTATGTAAATTCCATGCGGGTCTATAACCCGCAATATATCCAACTCCTCGTATGTTGGCAACTCTGTGGTTGAAACGCTTTCTGGAATCGTCAAGTCAAAGCCGGTATTTTCTAAAACATGTTGCAGTGAAACACCAGGGTGAATCGTAGCCAACCTTATATGCTTCGTTTCCGGGTCGAAGTCCATCTGGCAAAGGTTCGTAACAACCAATGAGGGGCCGCTGCCGATTAAGCCAGCCTTTTCCCGCGCTCCAGGTCCATCAAGATATCCCAGACTCGTTATATAGTCGAGCTTCTTTACCATTTTCCTCTTCTCATGAGTCATTATCACGACTATTCTCCTTGCAGATGAGATTATGTCGTTTCCACCGCCACTTCCCGGAAGTCTCACGCTTGGTTTTTCGAAGCTTCCAATGTATGTTGTGTTTATGTTTCCATACTCGTCAATTTGTGCTGCGCCAACAAAGCCGACATCAACGTGCCCACCTTGTAAGAGTAATCCCAAGGTTTCAATGAGCCCTATTGCCGCCGACGCGCGGTATCCGAGTCTCGAATCAGCTATTGAAAGGGCTATGTCTATGGCGTTTGAATCTATAAATCCGGCTTCGTAAACAATTTTCGCTTTTGGTGCATGTGTTCTTTTCGCTAGCATTGCGGCAATCATCGGTAAGCCTGTCCCAACAAATACGACTTCGCCGTTTTTTATCGCCCTTGCCCCGCAGACAGCCATCAGCTCAAGCGTTGTGAACTCGTCTGGTTTCGCATAATTCTTTTTCATGTTCTCATGCTCCTAGTATGGAAGAGGCTTCTTTGCCTTAAGCTTTAGGAGACGCTCAATCCCTATCTTTTGTAGGAACTCCACGTGATTATCCACACCTGTTATGTATTCTTCGCGGTATTTCTGCCAGCCCTCTTCGGTCTTGCACTGCTCGTAGTACATCCGGACATGCTCCATGTCATAATCGTAGTAATTGTAAACCATCATTGGGTAGGCTCCCCATGGGCACTCAACAACGTGCGTAACGTAAATGTTTGGTATAACGGTCTGGTCTGGCTGTGAGCGTATAAATTCCGTGTCAACAATCTCCTCAGCCATAACGATTACTTTTTTGCCAGCTCTTGCGCCTTCAACATCTTCTCCTTTAATGCCGTCTATCTGTGCATTTCCCTCCCTATCAACACGTGGAACATGAACTATACTGAAGTCTGGTCTGACGGATGGAACCAGAACAACCTTTTCTCCTGTGAAGGGGCATTTTACAACTTCAGCCTTTTTTTGTCTGAAGCGAGTCTTTGCCACAAGGTCTGTGCCCAGCATGCTTTTCAAGGGCATGAATGGGACTCCCAAGGCGCCGCCCAAAAACCGCAAAGCCATCGCCAAGTTCGTGTAATCCTCTATTTGAATTGCGCCTTCGCGGATTCTTCTTTGAATGTTGGGCGCTAAACCTATGCCTTCAATTGCGAAGAAAGCCAGTTCAAAACGTGAAGCCACATAAGCGCCCGAAAGTATGTCAATATCCATCTCTGAACCGCATGTATAAATCGTTAGGTTTCTCCTCTTTTGCCTTACAAGCTCATGGGCAAAGGCCATTGGTGGACGCTGAAAACCGAAGCCGCCCCAGAAGAGGTGTGCTCCGTCTGGAACCATTTTGGCTGCTTCTTTTAAGGTTATCCTCTTATCCTCAACGGGTGCCTCAACCATTTTCTATCACTAACTCTTAAACACTTACTATTCAATAAATTTCAAATTAATAGGTTTCTACAGTTATAGTCCAATCTTTCACTAACTTCGTTATTTCTTCTCTAGTTAATGGTTGCGGATAATTGTAGATTGGTCCGCTTGGTTTCTCATTGTAGTATGGGCGGTTGCAGTTTGGACATCCAGAAGTTAGAAATGGCATGCCAGTTTCGATAATCTGCAATAAGGTTTCTTGGTTAACTCCGAAATCCGTTAACTCACCTTTACTATTAAACTCCATATTTGCGAATTTTGAGATTCCATGCACGATTAAGTGTCTAGCAATCTGGATTCGCCTATACTTCTCGAGTGGCGGTTGCGGTCTGCGTTCAAGTGTTGTTCCAGCAATCGGCGTAAAAGCAAAAAGTGCTGGAAGCACACCCATGTCGACGCATGCTTGGATCGCTGAAACCATTTCCTTCTCAGTTTCTCCCAAACCCACAATAAAATGGGTGCTAACCATGCCCCTTCCAAAAACCTTAACGGCTTCGCCCAAAATCTGCCACTCCTTTTCCCAGCTATATGGGCCTCCAGAAGATGTCCCCTTAACAGCGTCAAATAACTCCTTTGTAGCAGCGTCTAACGGAATCCCAATCCTCTCAGCTCCAGCTTCAGCCAACAGTTTCACATTCTTAACGTTCAATGGCTGACAAGAAACTGAAATTGGGACATCAACTCCCAGCTTGATCGCCCTTACCATGGCTATTAAGTCCCTGAGAACTTCTGGATAGTTTAGGGCTTGGATGCAAACACGCTTTACTGTTCCACTTTCGACTGCTTCGGAGATGCCATTTAACACATTTTGTGTTTGGAATATTGGCCATGAAACTCTGGATAACATGTCAGCTCTGCTGCTGCTTTCTCTTGCTTGAGGACAGAAGCCACAGTTTGCTGTGCATTTGCCTTTTCTGTATGTCATTAGGTAAGCTGTTGTTGGTGCAGCGTCAAGCTTCCCATTTAGAAGTTTGAGGACCATGGCTGAACCTAGTGAAACTCGAATTTTTTCCGGTGTTCCCTCATAAGCCATCATTTTCACGCCCTAAGTGGGCTATACTATTTATTTTTGGTTTGGGTTAATATCTATTACATTTCAAATTGTTTCTACAAGCTAAAGATTCTAGATTCACAAACGATTTATCCGCAATGCGTAAAACGGTAGTAAAGGTGTTCAAAATGCGTAGGTCAAAGCTTGAATCTTATGAGGAAATTCTAGGAGCGCTTGTAAGTAAACCTTTAAGCGTTGATGGGCTTGCATACGAGACCAGCATGGAATGTGCTGTTCTTAAGCAGCGCTTGGAGTCGCTGATTAAGTATGGGCTTGTTGAGGAGCGGGTTTCGGGAAGAAGGGTGCTTTATGCGATTACCGAGAGAGGCATTTCAGTCTTTAAAGTGTTGAATTTCCAGAGATATCTCGAAAAAGTGCTGAACAAAGTTAAGGTTTTAGACGATGCCTTTGAAGTAATCCCGAAAATTTCGAAAAATTGAGAAGCGTTGAAAAAAGGCAAAGGGAAGGCAAAAGCTATAACAAGCTAGAGGTTTCTATTTTTAAGAGAGGTCTATGTCAGATATTTCGCCAGAAACAGTGTGGCATATTGACGAGAAAGCGCTTATGGCGCTTCTTGACGCTGGAGCTTTAGCCTCTAAGCCTAAACGTATACGCTTTTACGCTCCAAGCTTTATGTATTATAAAACAAGCTACTATTGCTCTTCGCCTAGGGATTTTCCAACGATATCCGTAACTGGAAAGGGCTGTGCTTTGAAATGCAAACATTGCGGCGGAAAAGTTTTGGAGACAATGTATCCAGCAACAACGCCTGAAGAGCTGCTAAATTTATGTGTAAAGCTTAGGAGCGATGGAGCTTTAGGCTGCCTTATAAGTGGTGGTTGTCTACCTGACGGTTCTGTTCCGCTGGGAAAATTTTTGGATGCCATTGAAAGAATTAAACGTGATTTGGACTTGGTAGTTTTCGTCCACACAGGCATGACAGATTTTGACACTGCGAGGAGGCTTAGACTTGCTGGGGTGGATGCTGCCCTAATCGATATCATTGGTTCAGATGATACTATAAGGGAAATATACAATTTAAAAGTGAATGTTAAGGATTATGAGAATTCCCTAATTGCTTTGCATGATGCTGGAATTGCTTTTGTTCCCCACGTCATCGTTGGTCTTCATTACGGAAAATTGAAAGGCGAGTTTCAAGCCTTAAAAATGATTTCAAAATATAAACCTTCAGCCCTAGTAGTAATTGCCTTCATGCCAATACATGGAACAGAAATGGCGAATGTTAAACCTCCAAAACCAATTGACATAGCACGCGTTTTAGCCGCAGCCAGACTAATGTTTCCAAAAATTCCACTTGTTCTTGGCTGCATGAGACCTAAGAGTAGGCATCGCGTAGAAACAGACGTATTAGCCATAAAAGCTGGTGTTGACGCCATAGCCTTCCCAGCGGAGGAAGCCGTAAAATTCGCTGAAAAAGAAGGGTGTAACAAAAGTTTCTCATCCTTCTGCTGCGCACAAATTTATTCAGATGCACTAAAGGGGTTAGATGCCCCCTCTTATTGATCGTTTAAAAGTATTCATTATGCTATTTTTCAGTTTTGAATATTGAGCGCTAAGCCTTTTTGCATCTTTCTTCGAGATTCCTTGGCGGATTAACTGTTTTTCAAAGGCTTTTCTTGTTTCACGGACTTTCCAGCCTAGGGTAAACCACAAAATTAGGAGGTTAAATAAAATGTAGGATATTGAAAGGATTATGCTGATTATGCTTCTGATTTTCATTAGACCACGCTTTTGGGTTAATCTTCGTCTTCGCCCTCTTCTTCATGTTCCTCTTTGTGTCGCTTAGCTAATTCCTTTTCAACTTCCTTGGAAACTTCGTCGCTCACTTCTTTGCTTAGTTTTTCAGCAAGTTTCTCTCTGATCTTCCTTGAAACTTCTTCGCTTATCTCTTTGCCCATTTTTTCTCCTTTGATTGATTCCTTACCGCTTACAGCCTTTTTTATCACGTCTCCAAGACTTGTAAAAACTGAAACGTAGTTTTCA
>Ga0315298_1002779_pt1 | contig 28860 bp, 30 predicted proteins | sample WHS_1_MG_FD_203077 | JGI IMG/M metagenome (GOLD analysis project Ga0315298, IMG submission 203077) | Extremophilic microbial mat communities from Washburn Hot Springs, YNP, Wyoming, USA - WHS_1_MG | ecosystem: Environmental > Aquatic > Thermal springs > Hot (42-90C) | place: USA: Wyoming... | reverse complement strand
TTTGAATTCTCGTAAGAGAACGTTAGCCTCTTTGTAGGATATCCTACTGCGCGTTCCAAACTCTACATCCAGATATTTCTGCTTGAAAACGTCCATCAATGCATGTGATAATGTATTAGCCACGCCTGCTTCGTGCTTATATACGCTAGCTTTCTCATCAAAAGCGTCTATTGGGATATTCTCAACAGTATAATTATTATTGATTCTAACGTTATACTTAGCTCTGCTAGCTCCAGTAAAGTGGTAGAAGAGTGCCCAGAATATTGCGTTGTCTGATACCACTTTCATCTTATTTATGGTTTGAACCGACTTGAAAAACACAGTCTTTGAATTCTTCATCTCATCGTATATGATATGCCATGGCAATAATCCATAAACCACCTGCTTCATGTTGAGGTATCTTTGAAAAACACCTGTGAAATCTTCTTTTATTTCCTTGGCTAAGAGGTTAGCTGAAGTCCATTCGTTCAAGTTTTTGGATCTCGTTTTCATGTTGTACCAAGAATCAGGATCTAGAACGAAGTACTTAACAGGCGTGAATGATATCAGAAGTTTTCTTTTCCTTCCGGGGACGACCTCTATTTTGTCCCAGTTGATTAACAGGGCTGGAAACTGCTTTTTGTATTTCATCACGTAAAGCGCCTGAAAAGGCCTAGATAAACCGACTTTGACTAGCGATTCAACCAAATCTTCTGAACTTTTAATCTCATGCTCATAGAGTTTGTCAAATTCTTCCTGTCGATAATGTTTTCCCTGTTGTCCACAAAATAGAAGATAAAATATGTTAAATATATGTCTCATATTGCTTATTGGCCAGTCCCAAGTTATCTGTGAGAATTCCCCTTTTTTATTGTTCCACTTTCCGACAAGCCCTTTCTGAAAATTATCTTCGCTACCGAAGAGCTCCCACAAGTCTACCCCAAATTCATGTGACTCCAAATTATTAAGCACATACAATAGAGGAGCTCTACGATTATACTGGAAAGTTGTGATCATAAATCCACCCTTTTTGCCCCTTTTTCACGTTTACAAGATACTCGTCAAGCCTATCAAATCGTTTTGCAAAAGTCTCTCTATCGATGGAAAAGAAGTCATTCAAGACTTCTTCGCTGGTGACTTCTCCCTTTTCTTTTATGTAACAGGGTAAGGTGTTAGCGCAAGCTTCATTATCATGGTCAAACTTCAAGTGCTTTCTAGCTTCTTCACCTTTTATACCACAACAGTTTACGCAATCATTTATTTCAGGGAATTCTTCGCTACATACATATAACCTTAACCCTACTTTTCTAGCTTCTTCTTTAAACAATCGATATCTTTCAAGCTTCAATCTCAAAGGCATCCTGATATATCCGTTGACCATTTTCGGATGCGGATTCCAGCTGCAACCAAAACGATTGCGGTTCTTTTGACAACAATCAGGGAAAGAACTGCTGCATTCTCTATATTCTTCAGAATATATGTTATCGAGATGCGATTCAGGCATGCCCATCGCTTCAGAAATCCATTTCCTTATGAACGAGTTATAGCGCAAGTACTCCACGATTATGTCTTGGCAACCCGAGGATTTCAGGACTTTCAGAAGAGCCTGCATACTTTCGACATCGTCGGTGTACTTTGGTATTATGGGAGAGATACGTGTCTGAGTATAGATGCCTTTTTCAGTTAGGGTCTTCATGGCTTCCAATCTTTTGCGTACCGCTGGGGCGCCAGGCTCAATTTTTTCTATTAGATCTGTGTTTAGCGAAATTATTGTAAATTGCACTATTGCTCCTTTAGGCGTATTTTTCAGCAAATTCACATACTCCTCTTCAGCCACCATGTCCGACTTTGTATTCAAGATATATGGATACTCATATTCGTTAAGAATTTCTAGAATTCTCTTCGTCACCTTACATTCTGCTTCGTAAGGTGTAAAAGGGTCTGTGTTGGTACCTATACGAATAGGAAAACGATACCATAGAGCTCGATTTATCGGATTTCTTGGCTCTTGGGATGAGATTAGAATCTTATCAAGACGTTTTCTCAAAAGTTCGGGATCAATATGTTTTACAATACCTTCATGCCAATTTTTGTATCTATACAAGATCCCTCTAGCATAACAATAAGTGCAATTGTGTTCACAGCCCAAATAGGGGTCAAGTTTTAGTGGAAGATTGCAGGCCATGATTTCAGGTTCAATTATTTTCAATGCTGAATTAAACCCATAGTAATCCTTCTCAAGTGAATTCTTCTTCGCTTGGTAATTCATTTACTTACCAATCGATTATTCTACTAATGCATTTAAGCTTTCCAAATTGGTATTAAAAAGGTAGCCTGTAGCAGAACTTAAGTGAAAACTTTCGAGAAAACTAGATAGATTAAAAGAGATGGAAATAAAATAGGAATAGAGTCTAGAGCACATAAGTTTTGATTCGACCCCTTTTTAGTGCGCAACGTTTATTCCTCTCTCTGAATTTTCTAACAGACTTTTTAGAATACATAGAAAAGTTACGACATGGAATAATATTTAAAAGTGGTAAGCTGACATTTTACGTCATGACCAATGATGGGTTTAAGGTGGAGAGGACTTCGACTGTGTTTTTTGTTAGGTTGCCTGACGGTTCTAAAGCGTATTTGAAGTATGGTGTTGTAGGGGATCGATTGAGCTTGATCGAGACTTATACGCCTGAGGCTTATAGGGGTAGGGGTTTGGCTAAGCTTTTGGTGGATGAGGCTGTGGAGTACGCGGTTGAGAAGGGTTTGAGGATTGTGCCCTTATGCAGTTATTCTGTGTACTATTTTATCAAGTTCAGGGATAGGAGGGTGTTGCTTGCTGACGAATACAGGGACATGGGTGAGAGCGAGTTGGGAGAATATTATAGGGAAAGGCTAGGATACGAGAGAAGTAAGCGGTCTTCTTAAATTATGCCCATTTTTTTGTGCCATATGCCCGTTATTTTATACTATTATATTTGGGAATGACGGTTTAGATCATGCTCTTGGTTGTTGTGGACGGATCGAGGTGGGTGTGGTCGCGTATTGGCCTCGCAGTTGAAATCCTATCGAGTTGAGGGCTTTATCAATCAAATAGGTAATGTCTAAGGTTTTTTGCATGCTTCTACTTCTATTCTTCTTGTACAATAGTCTAATATAAGCTTCATGTTTTCTATCAAATCTGTTCCTATAACTATTTCTTCAACTCCTTTTATGGTCTCGATAAAGCCGTCAAACTTTACACCAAGATTTGGAACAACTACTTCACCGTATGTGCCAACGGATTGGGTATACTGGCCGTCTGCAAGAATCAGCCTCCTCTCATCTAATGCAAGTTGATTTAAAGAGAGTTTTTCAAAGATGTCTTGAGGGACTAGTAGGAAGCCCTCAAACCCTGTGTCCATCACAGCAACCACCTTACCTTCAGCTGGGAAGGCCTTGTTCATGATCGGATTTCTGATCTCTATCTCCAACACCGGTGTGCTGTCTAGAAAATAGGAGCTCATAGGGTAGACTCACTCAGCTTATTGGAAGCTAGGATCGCTTAATTCTATATCCACCGTGGACAACTGGTCTGATGGGTTTTGATGAGATTATCCTTAGGCCTCTCGGCTCGATTCTTTTCTTTCTGAGAATAGATGCTAGATCATCCAACGTGTTAGCCTCTGCAACCACTGCTCCTTCCTTTAATGCTTTGAAGGAGGCTTCACCGCTTTTAATGGGCCTGTCTACTGAGGCGAAATAGTTTTCCAAGGCACTTTCGATAACCTTTGAGAGACCGCCTTTTCTTGATCCGTGCATACGTCTAACAAGGTCTCTGAGCTTTTTTTCCACATCATCGTCAAGGGAAATTGTAATTGTACCCATGTACTTAATTAATAAATACATATTAATTAAATGTTTCTCCTCACCAGCTGGCTATGGCGTATGTAGAGTTAATGGCCTCCATGAGATAGAAGATTAAATCGAATTTTATTGACCTTAAAGAGCTCATTGTTGTGCGACGCTATGGTAATGATCTTGTTTGTGGATATTTATCGGCTCTACTAGAAAGTCAAAATATTTATTCGCGAGTATATCATAAGATGCCATGCATATAATAACCCATGGTGACTGCGATGGTATATGTGCTGGTGCCTTGGCCTTCTCTGTATATTATGGTTCTAAAGTGGTCTTCAGTAACCCGGTTAGGCTTTACGATTCTCTGCAGAAGATAGATAGAGGTGAATCCATATTTGTCTGCGATATAGCATTGAACGAAGCTCTCTTCCAGAATGTCAATGAGGCCTTTAAGAGCTTATCAACCATAACCTATGTGGACCATCATCCGCTTTCCAGCAAAGTTAGGTCAGAGCTTCCATCTAATGTGAAGTTGGTTCATTCTTTGGAGAGCTCCACATCTGAGCTCACGTTCTATCATCTAAAAGACTTGATCGATCCTGAAATGAGCCGTGTGGCAATATATGGTGCTATAGGAGATTATCTAGACACCAGTGAAGGTGTTCAAAGCATACTTGAGAATTGGGACAAGCGCACGCTCTACTTTCAAACTGGCATACTCATCCAAGCCCTTGAGGCCATAGGTAGGAAGGAAAGAGAGAAGTTGGAGATCTTGGAGGAGCTTTCAAAGAATATTCCGCCTTCGGAAATAGATTCCCTAACACGCCTGGCAGTTGAATCATTCCAAAAGGAGGAAAATATGCGGAAGTATGTGAGAGGGAATGCGGAAAAATTAGGTGTTATAGGATACATACTTGATCCAGATGGGCCTTTGGGTAAGGCAGCAATTTACGCTAGAGCGTATACCGACGCGTTTGTTGGATTGGCTGGGGAAGTAAGACGGGGGAAGGTTGAGATGAGTTTGAGGACCAATATTGAAGTTGATCTTAACTCTATTTTAGTTGAGGTTGCTCCGAAGTTTGGTGGGGTGGGTGGCGGGCATGCTAAGGCAGCTGGAGCTGAGATCCCATTTGATAGGTTTCGAGATTTTCTTCAAGCCTTGGATGATAGGGTTAAGTCAATTAGTTCACCCAATGTCTGAACATAAGATATCTAGGCTAGTGGTTGTCGACAACGAAAACAAACCCATAGCGGGTCATAACTTTGACCGATGCGACCATGCTGAGCGACCTTCTTAAACCGGTGAAAGTGGTTGGAGATGGAAAGCCGATACTTGTCAAGGGTTTATTGGCTCACCCAAAGAGTGTTCACCTTCTAACGGTTGGAGACGCCATTACAGCGTCACCCCTTTAGGCGTGGACTTGCTTAAATGGGGTAAAATTTTAATCATGGGAATAAATACCCTTTTTAAATAAATGAGGAAGAGAAAGTTTTCGCAGCGGTTAGCTTAGAGGCTTATGTTATCTTGGGAATCTTCTCAATTAGGTAGGCTGGGTACACTTCAATGTTATCTTTTTCAATCCTTTGACTAAAAGTTATTATCTTACCCTTCTTGGCATTGACGTAGTCTATCAACTTTGAAAAGTCCTTTAGATCTTCTTCGTTCACGCTTTCTTTGACTTCTATAGGTAATATTCCTTTATCTTCTAAGATTATGTCTATTTCTTTTTTTCCTTCTCTAAAATAGTATCTGGCATTTAAAGCGTTTACAACGTAGGTTTCCAACACGCTTCCTAGGTTTCTTTCAAAATTTTCCCTGGAGTGGGAAAAGATTAGAGAAGTCGTTGCTGGATAGAACTTCTTCAACTTTCTTGAGGAGGATAGAAATGACGGTCTAAAGTTTGAAAGAGACCTTATCAATAGCGAAGTCTCTAAGAATTTCAGATAGTTTGATATTGTTATTTTGCTCTTTCCCCAATTCTTCGATATGGAATTAATGTTGATGATGGCCCCAGGATTTGAGAGAATGAACTTGATGATGTTGTCCAATAAAATCATATCCCTACTCTTGAATACGAAGGGGATATCTCTCATGATAACTCTGTCGATAACGGAGTTCTTTATGTACTCTGTTATCTTTAATTCATTTTCCCATTCAACAATCTCTGGGAAGCCAGATTTTCTTAAATAATCTAGAAAGTAGGCTTCTATCCTCCTGGAGAAGGTTTCTAGCTCGTCTTTTCTTATTCCTTTCATCTCTAAGAACTCTGAGAAGGTTAAAGGTTTGAGCTCGAGAAAAAAGAATCTTCCAGCAAGCTTCTCCATAGCCTCTTTAGAAAGAAGTAGAGAAGAAGATCCTGAGACAAAAAATTTCAGATTCGGATATAAGTCATAGAACTGTTTGAGCGTGGATGGCCAATTTCCAGAATATTGAATTTCATCGAGGAATATGAACGCTTTATCAACTTCTTCAAAAGGCTTTCTTAAAACATTTTTCTCATAAAACTCTAAAACTTCTTTTAAACTCATACTGGACTCTTCAAAGGAAAAGTAGAGAATCCTGTTAGGATTTCGAGTTTCTAACAGCTTTTCTATGGCTTGGTATAAGAGCGTTGTTTTACCTACTCTTCTTAACCCAGTAGTTATCAAGATCTGTCTTTCTTTCAAGCTTTCAATTATTCTTTGGAAAGCGTACCTTTTGAAGGGCATGGCTAATTCCTTCCTCACCCTCCCTGTAAACCACCATTCATTGAGTCGTTCAAGCTCCTCTTTTTGCATATTGGTATATTGTACTATACTTATACTTAAGATTTTGGCTTATTTAGATAATACTATCAAAAAGTCACGGCCACTGTAAAATCACATATAATTTTCATATTAATAACTTAAAAAAATTTAAATAAAAGTTTTTCTAACCAAAAACCATGAATAAATCGGTAAGCCCTAGAAAAGTTCTACTCACGCTATCAATGATCGTTATAATGGCAATGTTCCCATTGAAAGTAGCTTACAGCCAAATTCCACCTCAATATGGGGGTCATGTTTTCCAAGGAGCTTATCTAAGAGTAGGGTTAAACGACTACGGCGTTCTAGGTGTAGCTAATGAATCAGAAGGAGATGTTGGCTTCCAATATCCTAAGGGAGATCAATACGAGTCTTTAGCTACTGGATGGTGGGGTGACGGATGGTCAGTTTTCTACGACGAAAGTTATGCCGGTTTTAGTCCGGACGATGGTCCATGGGGTACAATCGAGGAAGTTTCGCCTAATGTGAGATTGGATTATGCGAAGGATGGTTACATTAAAACCTGTATCCTAACTACAAGTGATGAACAATTGCAGTTGACATTTAAGTTTAGGTTCGTCTACGATAAAAAGTACCTAATCCTAGTTATGTTCATCAAAAATATTGGTTCAACAACAACTCAAAACTTGGAAGTAAAGAAGGTAGTAGATTGGGACGTTTGGTCACCATACTTTGGAGAAGAATATGATAATTTCTGGGGCATGGATAATATTAGGAAGCCTAGCATGAACCTAGCTGTAGCCTTCATCAACTCAAGCGTTTCTGGCGGTGGAGGGGACATGGGTATCGCTTCAAGTGATACACTTAGACCTGTTTACATGGGGTTTGCTGCACGTGAGAAGCCGACAGACTATGACCTAGACTGGGATGATTACGAAGAAAGAGGAATATACGGTCCTTACAAGATTTCACTATCGTATAAAGGTACTTCCCCAGACCTCTTCGACGGCTGTGTGGTCTACCAATGGCTACTAGGCAACTTAAAGCCAGGAGAGACAAAAACACTACACTTCGTATACTCAGCTGGAGACACCCTAGAAGAACTTGAAAAGAACGTCGCACAAGGCCTTAAAATGGCTGTAACCATCCGTTAGACCTACCCCATATTTTATTTTTTATAACTTTATTATAGAACCTTTTACTTTATGTTCTATTATAAGGATGTTAAGGTTTAAATAATCCTTTTCAAGTAATAGATTTTTGACCGTTATGGGGAAGATTTTAGTCTTCCACTTTACTGAGAAAGGAAGGCTGCCGAAGCTTAGCAAAAAAGAGTTAGATGAGATTGTCAAGAAGTTCCACAAGGTTTTGATCGACTACCCTGACGTGAAATTTAATGGGACATTTGTTGACGAAAATGGCATGGGGATCTGCGATTGGGACGCACCTAATGTGAAGCTTGTGAAGGAGGTTATAGAGAAGGCTTTAGGAGCCCCTCCAGTTGACCCAGTTGTTGAAGTAAAGAGGGTGCTTTAGCGCCTCTCCCTTCCTTTTTTTACTTATATGTGACTTGTAATTATGGAGAAGACCTTGAATGGTTGAGACGATGGCTTCAGCCCCCTTGTTTTATTCTTTTTGGTTAAAACTCTAATAGATAATGAGTTAGATGTGCAGATCTTAAGAACTTCACAATTTAATAAAATCTTTACCAATTCGCTTAAAGTAGACCTCTGCTTCTTCGCCATCGACTAAGTGTATCTCAAATGGGTGGACCAGAGGTAAGCCAGCTCTATCCACTATATCTTCTTTAATTTCAGATCTGGCAATTGTAGATTTTGGAAGACCTTTAGTTACGATGAGCAAGTCAATATCTGATGCGGCGACTAGATTTCCTGTGACTACACTGCCGAACACGTATAAGCCAACTAGATTTGAATTTAATACTTCATTTGCAGCTTTTTTTAGCCTGCTCAGCCACTTCTTCCAGTCTCTGAGCACTCTAGCCCTTTCCCATGCCAAGTCTAAGTTTCTCACAGAATTTTGCCACCTCTTCAGCTAGTGAGATCAGGTATTCCCCGTCTTCCCTATCAAATATTTTGTAGAAGTATCTACTTATCAAATAGGCATCTTCCAAGTTGTGGAGTCCCCTTTTATGCTTTTGAACAAATGCATCGACCTCTTTTTCATCCACACGTCTAAGTTCTCCTAGAAGGAATATTATAGAATGGGTTCTCGGGAAGTCTCCAATAAGCTCTAGCAAGGTTGATTTTAAGCTAAGCTGGGCAGCTTGCTCAGCACAGAAAGCAGATATGTCGTAACTACCTTGATTCAAAGAGTACTTCGCTACATCGAGGAATCCGGTTGACCTCTTTTTCATCAGCTCTACTTCATCCTTGCTTCCACCAAACATTTTTTTCAATAAAGGTTATTATTTTACATGCTTAAAAATCTAACTAAGGGAAGTTGAATAAATTTAGGTGTTCCAAGTTCACAAGTATTTAAAAAGTCAGTATTCAAGGTATTAACTAAGTTACATAATTCATAATAGTAGTGAAGTGCGCATCAAAGACAACAAAGGTGAAAATAGCAATAATATTATCCCAGGAAAAGGCTTATGTTCTAATGGGAATAATAAGTTTGAATCGCACCCTTTACACGTTTTCTAATTTTTGGTGGAAATTTTGAGATAATTTTGTAGTTTCTCTTAATATATGCCTTTGTAAAGCAACTTCGCATAGAATTGAAAACAGAGTCTAAACAATGCTTAAATAGGAACGTGGGCTTTCTTTTGAGAAACATGTCGGTTGTTAAAAGAATTCATGAAAACATAGATGGAAACTTCGAAGAGCATTTAGCGCGTATTCAAAGTTATCTTAGACAGCCAAGTATCTCCTCCACAGGCCAAGGGATGAAGGAGACGGCTGAAATGACCTGCAGCTACATAAGAGAGCTACTTGGAGGGGAGGCGACTCTTGTCCCAACCAGTGGTTACCCTGTGGTCTTTGGAAAGCTTAAGTCTAACACAAGTGATAGAACCATATTCGTCTACGGAATGTATGACACACAACCTGTTGAACCACTTGATAAGTGGGTTTCCCCGCCCTTTGAAGCTAGAGTTGTAGGAGACCGCATTATTGCAAGGGGTGCTATAAACACTAAAGGGCCTCTGATAGGATTCTTCAACGCTCTGAAGTCGATCTTAAATGTTACAGGAGACCTGCCTTTCAACTTCGTTATAGGCGTAGAGGGTGAGGAGGAGCAGGGGAGTATACACCTACCTGAGTTTGCTGATAAGTGCGCTGACGAGCTGAAGAAGTGTGAGGTCATCTACATGCCTATGCCTAATCAGCCGTCTGAGGAGGCACCACCCGTCTTGAACCTCGGCTTTAAGGGAATTGTCTACCTAGAGCTAGAGTGCACAACGAATCCTTTAGACGTTCACTCTAGCCAGGCAGCGATACTCCCTAACCCAGCGTGGAGGCTGATCTGGGCTTTGAATAGCATGAGAGGAGAGGATGGAGTGCTTGTGGAAGGTTTCTATGAGAACGTTGAGCCACCGTCGCCAGAGGACCTATACTATGTTGATTCCCAAGCAGATACTGTAGTCAAGATGATGACCGCACCATACGAAGTTAAGAATTATAGAGGAAAGAGTATTAAGGCAATGGCTAGGGAACTGGTCTTCTCACCTAGCCCGATAAACATCGATGGTTTCATTAGCGGCTGGACAGGGGCTGGGACGAAGACCATCGTCCCATGTAAGGCTCTTGCTAAGATTGACGTGAGACTTGTCCCTAATATGACTGGGGAAGAGGTTGTTAATAAGATCAAGAACCATCTGAAGAAGCACGGGTTCGACGACATAGAGGTGAGGGTTCTGAGCAACTATGGTTGGATCAAAACTTCGGTGAAGGAGAAGGTTATACAAGCAGCCATAAAGACGTTTAAGGAGTTTGGTTATGAAACCGTGATTCACCCCATGAGGCCTGGATCAGCTCCGATGTACCTGTTCTGTAGGGAACCATTCAACATGAAGATGCTGTTCGGTGGTCTAGGGCACGGGGGCCTAGCGCACGCACCCAACGAATACATAATGGTCAACGGTTTAAGGAACTTTGAGAAGTCTATTGTGTCTTTTCTCTACAACTACTCCCAAATGCAGCCCTAATTTCTACACCTGATCTCCAGCTATAACCAAGACCAGATGCCCAAGTAAAGCTTTTTAGTCAAGGAAAGAGGGTAGATCGTAGAATGCGTTCCAGAGGTTTGTTAGGCGCTATCGCACGACCGTCACTGATGATCGCATTGCTGATGTTCATGATAGAATTGGCCATAGTCCACCCCAATCCTGAGACCTTTTTTATTAAAAAGTAACACCAGATTCAAGTTTCTAATAAGCTCAAAAGTCGACTTCTTCACAATTAAAAGCACAGATAAAGAGCTTCTTGCATTCTTCTTCATCTGGAACTCTTGGGTTGGTGATGGACTCCGAAGAGACTATGGCTCTGCTAACTAATTCATCCAGTTCCCCTAAAAATGCCCCCCAGTCTAAGCCCATATCTTTAATGGAAAGAGGCAAGCCCACTTCTTTCATCAAATCTTTTATTGCTTGGACAAGTTTTTCCACAGACTCCTCATCCGTGCAAGCTTCTATACCGATAGCCCTAGCTATCTCCGCATACCTTTCAACTGCCTCCTTAGCACCATACTTAACAACATACGGCAAGAGCACGCCAACAGTTCTACCATGTGGGATCTTGAATACCGCACCTAACGCGTGGCCCATAGCATGAGCAATCCCTGCTTGCGCGTTGCCGAACGCAAGCCCAGACATAGTTGCAGCAATGTGCATCTTCTCCCTAGCTTCTATGTCTTCTGGGTTTTTGTAGGCCCTTGGAAGGAATTCAAAAATGGTCTTGATCGCTCCAATAGCCATGGCGTCTGAGAAGTCATTCCTCCACTGGTTGACATAAGCTTCAATCGAATGTACAAGCGCGTCCATGCCGGTGTCCGCGGTCAGTCTAGGAGACATCGACTTAGGGAACTGAGGGTCAAGGATAACTATGTCAGGCACCAACTCCTTTGAGGCCAACTCTAACTTGACTCTTCCTGAGCTGTCTGTGATTATCGTGGCCCATGTTCCTTCTGAGCCTGAACCACTTGTTGTCGGAATACATATTAGATGAGCCTTCTTCCCAAGCCCAAGCTTGATCAACGGAGAAATGGCGCCGACCTCCATGTCTGGACGCTCGTAGAGGACCCATATCGCCTTAGCGGCATCCATGTTACTGCCACCGCCTATCCCTATGAGCCAGTCTGGACCGTGTTCTCTAGCTAGCTCAGCTCCTTTCACTATAGTTTCGATCGAGGGCTCAGGCTCAACTTCGTCGAATACCTGTGTCTCAATCCCTGCTTCCTCCAGGCATTTTGACACCTTATCAGCAAACCCTAGCTTCCTAACGGTCTTACCCGTTATTATTAACGCCTTCTTTCCCTCTATCTCCTTCAGATATTCTAGTGCTTCTTCTCCGAAGATTATCTTCCTTGGGCTGGTGAACTCCCACAACACACTCCACCTAACCCAGTCTTATCATAGGAATTTCGTGGGGACACGGCTGCAGTTCTTCGCCAGCTCAGATGCAGCTTTCACATTCTTCATGATCTTCGTCATGCTTCCAGACAGCTTGAACTTGCGCATAAGCAGTGCTTTTATAGGATCCAATTGCCCCTTGGCAAGCTTTTCCCAGTTATCATAAGACCCTTCGAATATGAATTCAGCCTTCTTAGCACCTCTATCTGGTAATACTTTATAGTCTCGACACTTACCATGCCACAGGTCGAGGTAGATTACAATTTCAGACTTAACCTTCGGCCCTGCATTTATTATGAAGAGAAAGTCGCCCTCCCAGTCTTTGGCTGCTTCAAAGTAGCTTTGGTTCTTGTTGAGCTCTTCGACAAAACGTTTAACCCACTCCTCGCTGAAGAAAAGTAGATTTTCCTCCGACATATCATATTGGAGAGGGTGCGAGCCCGTTATTAAAGCTTCCTACTACGTAGTCAATAGTGTCTACTACCAACATAGTATTCACAGTTTTCCTAAACTGTCCAAGAAAGTTTCTATCATACTAGAATATGTTGGAGAACCTATCACTTTTTCCTTCAAAAGCAGGTGTGCATCTACCTTTTGTAGAGCTAGAGATTCAAGATCCTTTAGAACCTTAGAGTTTCCATAACCCGAATACGAAATTGAGGCGTACGCTAATCTGTTAAACTTTCCCCTGAAATTGTATACATAGGTTCTGATTGGAGGTGGAATAAATCCTGCCCAAATTGGAGAGACAACAACTATAACATCATAGTCGCCTGGATTCTTCTTCGGAGGTTTAATCTCTGTCCGCTTTTTCAATGTTGCCTGCATCCCACTTTTTAGAAAACCCAGAACGCCTCTGCGGTTTGTAAATTCCTCAATCTTTTCTATTTCACAGTCTAGTTTTTCCCGCAAGAGTTTAGCTAGCTCCTCATTTTTTCCCGTTCTAGAGTAATATGCTATTAGTATGCTCATCCTTCGTAAATATGATATTGAATTTTAATAAACGTTTTAAGAGTTTTGGCTTAAAGAGTTCAACATTCCTCTATCAGTGAGATCCTTGAATATTAAGGATGGGTGGCTGGAAAAAAGCTACTAGCCTTTTGGTTTTCTATTTCTAGGCAAAGTCTGTCAGAATCTTTATAAGTTTAACATGGCACCACAAGTAATATCATGAAGGAAAGTGATAGAGAAATTTTGGATAAGGCATACGACCTAGCTTTCAAGTATGAGGCCAGCTATGGTTCTTGTCCCCAATGTGTTTTGAGGGCGCTTCAAGAAGTGTTCGATTTCAAGATGGATGATGTGATAAAGTCATCCCATGCTTTGGCTGGTGGCACAGCCCTTTCCGGGGATGGTACCTGTGGTGCGTTGGTAGGTGGCATTATGGCGATATGCTTTGTACATGGCAGGGAGCTTAAGGATATGGGTAGGGGAAGGTCGCTTAAGTCCTACACGTTGGCGAAGAAGCTATATGACGAGTTTGTTGAAGAGTTTGGTAGCTGTTTATGCAAAGATGTTCAGAGGAAGATCTTTGGTAGGTCGTTTGATCTCTGGAATGCTGAAGATTTTAGAGAGTTTGAGAGGCTTGGCGGGCATCGTGATAAATGCCCGGATGTTGCTGGGAAGGTTGCTCGGTGGGCTGCTGAAATACTCCAGAATGAAGCTGCTTTAGGCATTCGGTAGCTTTTGTTTGCAGACTCCGGGTGACTTTGGCAGGTTTAATATTGCCTCTTTTACCCGGGCTAGAGTGATCGACTACACTGAAACCACAACCATTGACTCTCCTATTGGATGCTAAATCGACGATTTAAGATACATGGTTACTTGACGTTATGGTTTTCCTGTAGAAGCCATTTCCATAAGGGTGTGCATTTGATGGTTTTATTGCTAAGATTTAATTCATTTTCGTAGTCCCATGTGATTATCAGTAGGTTCTTGCATTTTAGTTCATCACTTGCTTTCTTTAAAGAGCGGATTTCACTGTTCTTGATTTCATTTTTGCTGGAAGCGTATGTCACTTGTATAAGTTGCTTTAGGGTCGCGCCTTCTTTTAGAACAAAATCGACTTCATTCTGTTGGTGGTCCTTCCAATAGAAGACTTCTAGCTCATTTTGCCAGTAATTCTTTCTCCTTAATAGTTCGACTGCAACTAGGTTTTCCATCAGACTGCTATAATTTTCATCGAGCTTGAAAGACATCGTGTTGACTAGACCGTTGTCTACGCAATAGATTTTTTTCGGGGCGATGACTTGCTGTTTCAGTTTTGGCGAGTATCTTTCGAGGATGAAGAATAGATATGAGTTTTCTAGCGCGCTAAGCCAGTTCCTGACAGTGTGTACATCCTTAACTTCAAGAAGATTTGAGAGTTTTCTTATTGTGAATTCTAATGCGACATTGGATATTAGGTATTTTGTGAGCTCTCTGAATGTTACCTTCCTCTTAATTTTAGCCCTTCTTAGGATATCCTTTTCTACTATGTCGCCATATATCCTTACTAGAATTTCTCTTCCAAACAAGTAAGCTTCAGGTAACCCGCCAACTTTCATGTATTCTACAAGACTTCTCTTTAATTCAGCCACCTTTTGTGTTGAATAGAAATCTTCTTTAGAAACAATTAGTCTCTTATAACCAAGATATTCTCTGAAACTGAACGGCATAAGCGTGAAACTAACGTATCTTCCGGTTAGATGTGTTGCAAGTTCTCCACTTAGCAGTTTTGAATTGCTTCCTGTTACTACAACTTTCTTAGTCCGTCTCAACCTGTTTACAAAAAGCTCCCATCCCATAACATTTTGAGGCTCATCCAATACAACACAATCTATATTTCCATAGAGTTCGTAGAAGGCTTGGAGAACTAGATCCAAGTCGCCTGCTTTAATACCATACAAACGTTCGTCATCAAAATTGATGTACCCGAACAGGCTGTTTTTAAAAATCTGCCATGAAAAGATGGACTTTCCACACCTTCTGATCCCTAAAACAACCAGTATGTTCGGAAATGCGAGAAAACTCTTTAACCTACTTATTTCAGGTTCCCGTTTAACAATCACACCTCCTCTAAACTTTTCCTCCATCTCCTCCCTTTGCGACACAATAACCCTTTTGATCTCCTGCAGATTCATAACCCACATATCCACAAACTTTTTTAAAAAGTTTGTGGTTAAAGACCAACAGTATAATAGTACAACCGGTGTTGGCAATACTTGTACTGTTAATGCAGGGAAAATTCTTTTAGATACTATTGTCAAAAGTTAGGAGTTACTACGTTATTAACAGCAAGTTAGACCTTGTAGATTGCGTTGCCATCGTACAGCTTAGGTTCCATTAATATAGAACGGGAGATAATTGGAATTCACTGGCCTCCGCTTGTCGCTATTACCCCAACAAATGAATAAACAGCAAATGAGAAAGCGACCAAAAAGGCAATTCCGAAATGAGCTACTCCAGCCTCCCATCTAAGGAACAGCCCCAGAACAACAGGTATGACCATCAGGTCGACCACAAGATAAACTACTATAAGCAATCCAAGAAACCAGTAATAATTATACATCAGCCAGCATAGGAGGATAGATACTGCCAGACCCGAGACCGTGCCTGTAGTGATAGCTGATTCCAAATCTATCTGATGCCTATTTTTGGCATTAGTGCGAGTGACCATAATCGCCTATTGTTGTAGCTGCCTTTTGTACTTATCGAATCAGCATCTTAATAACTCAAATCTATCCTTAGAACTTTGGGTCTTGAGATCGTGTGTTGACTCTGGAGGTTTTGGAAACGTTATCATTAAATATGTTTGGTAGCATCCAAAATAAATTGCTCCAATTGGGATTCGGTTTCCAAGCTACCCATTTCTTAACTTTTTTCACCGAATATTATGCCTTCAAAGATTAAAGGGCTGATCATCATTAACTCTTCCAAAATTTGTTGGAACATCCTTCGAATTTCCCACTGTGACTGTTCATCTGTTCTTAACTTGAACATGTGGAACCATTCTCTAGCGTTCGCTGTGATTACTATATTCGTCTTGCAGGCATTGGGTAACACAAATCGCGCGTCTTCTTCAGGCACTCCATCATCAACATATTTCTGATAGCACTTTGCTATTTCGCACATTAACATGTCGAAACGCCGACCGTCTTTAATAGAAGGCGGCTTTATATACCAATCTTCGTTCGTATCTATTTTGACTTGCCTTTGGCTTTGCTGCGAATATGAAGCTAACCTATGCCTTACTAGCTGGTGGGTCAGAACCCTTGACACACCTGAAACGCTGACTGTAAACGTCGCATGCTCGAATACACCCCAATGGTTCATCTTCTTAGCGTTTTTTAGTAACCTTACAGCGCAGAAGCTAAAGTGCGGGCATTGCATGTTTGTCTCAAGACTTCTACATCTATTTTCATATGTAAAGTTGGGAAGGTCGCATTTCGTGCGCCATTCTCTCTCTATCAGTTTATGTGCTGGTTCTCTTGTCCTTGTAGAACGCATCGCAACAGCGCAAGTCACTTCCGGGTTTTGCGTGTAGCTTAACACCTTTACTTCCATTCCCCATCACCCTTACCGATGTAAGCTATAGTTATAATCTGTTTTATAGGCGAATTACCAATTCATGAGTGACGTTAAGGAAGCGTATGGATTTGCTCACACACAATAAAAATTTAGAGCTGGAGAGCATATATTTAATCAACATCTTCAACAGAAGTTTTTTAATAGCCTTTAAACTTGCGAGGTTGATTTCTGGCTAAGCATGTTAAATACCATACAAAAAACTTATAAACGCTCTTGCAGGAGTGCATGCTGAAAAGGTGAATTATTATGTCAGCAACATATGGAACTACAGCAGGAGGCCAACCAGTGATAATTTTAAAGGAAGGTTCCTCAAAAACTGCTGGTCGTGAAGCGCAGAAGAATAACATATTGGCAGCTAAACTTGTCGCAGAAATTGTGAAGACATCTATTGGCCCTCGTGGCATGGATAAGATGCTCGTCGACAGCCTAGGGGATGTCACAATAACCAACGACGGCGCCACAATCTTAAAGGAGATCGACGTGCAGCACCCAGCCGCCAAAGCCAGGGTTGAGATCGCTAAAGCCACGGACAACGAGGTCGGCGATGGGACAACCTCGGCAGTGGTCCTAGCGGGAGCGCTCCTTGAGAAGGCTGAAGAACTTATCGACAAAGACGTGCACCCTACGGTCATCGTAGACGGGTACAAGAAGGCAGCGGAGAAGGCGAAGGAAATACTTGATGCCATATCAATCAAAGTTAAACCAACCGATAAAAAGTGGCTACTAAAGGTAGCTAAAACCAGCATGGCTACAAAGCTAGTTTCTTCAGAAAGCGAATACCTAGCCTCATTGGTCGTTGACGGCCTACTCTCAGTATATGAAGAGGTAGATGGGAAGATTAAAGTAGATATCGATAATGTGACGGTACAGAAAAAGGCAGGCGGATCTACAAAAGACAGCGTGCTCATAAAGGGTATCGTGTTGGACAAGGAGGTCGTCCACAGCGGCATGCCCAAACGCATCCAAGACGCCAAGATCGCCCTACTCAACTGCCCACTCGAAATCGAGAAGACCGAGCTCGACGCGAAGATCAACATCAACAACCCAGAGCAGATCAAAATGTTCCTAGACGAGGAGAACAGAATGCTCAAAGCCATGGTCGACAAGATCAAAGAAACAGGCGCCAACGTCGTAGTCTGCCAGAAAGGCATCGACGACATCGCACAACACTACCTCGCCAAAGCAGGCATACTCGCAGTCAGAAGAGCTAAGGAAAGCGACATGACAAAGCTCGCCAGGGCCACAGGAGGCAGGGTCACGACGACGATAGAGGACCTTACTCCAGCTGATTTAGGAAAAGCAGAGCTTGTAGAGGAGAGGAAGATCGAAGAGGACAAGTGGGTATTCATCGAAGGCTGCAAGAACCCCAAGTCGGTAACACTCTTCCTAAGAGGAGGGACACAGAGAATAGTAGAGGAGGCGGAAAGGTCGGTGCATGACGCACTCTGCGTCGTAAAAGATGTCATGGTTAAGCCTGCGATAGTGGCGGGTGCAGGAGCACCAGAGGCAGAGGTTTCATCAAAGCTTCTTGACTGGGCTCAGACACTATCTGGAAGGGAGCAACTAGCGGTACAAAAGTTTGCAGAAGCAGTTGAGTCCATACCGCTATCGATCGCTGAGAACGCAGGCATGGACCCCATCGACACACTAGTCGAGCTAAGAGCGAGGCACAGCAAGGGAGAGAAGACTATAGGAGTCAACGCGCAAGCAGGAAAGGTTGGAGATGCGACTGAATTCGAGGTCTTCGAACCATTAGCAGTAAAGGAGCAAGTACTATCCGCAGCAACAGAGGCAGCTACGATGATCCTAAGGATCGACGACGTCATAGCAGCAAGCAAGACAAAGGCACCGCCAACACCACCAGGCGGCGGAGCACCCGGTGGAATGGGTGGAATGGGCGAATACTAAGCCCATTACAACATTTTTTATTAAGCATCTAATTTTTAGATAAAATGCATTATATTATTTGTTGACGATTAAACCACTAAATATTAATTGCTCATCTAGTCGTAGAGTTCTAGGGTAGACTTTGTAGGTGTTGATTTGAAGTGTAACGTCCTCTCTTATGCTGTTCGCTCTTCGATCAACCCCTTCTCTTTAAGCCTTCTTAAAGCATAGGCGATCTCCCATAGATGGCAATTAGAGGTAAGCCATAACTTTGATAGACTCGCTTCGCCTGAAGCCCTGATCTTCTGAAGGAGCTCTTCTTCGAGCTCCTCGATCTTCTTCCTTTTCACCAAGCCTAAGTGTGGGCCTACCACTATTCTATCGTATTCTTCAGGTAACTCTTCCATAGCCACCCATCAGTTTTAGAGGCGAAGCTATTCTATAAACATTAGCATAAAAGCATCTGCCTTAATCCCCCTTTTGTAACTAAATGTTTTATGCCAAAGAATAGATTTATTAAGGGAAAATCAACGCAATAAACATATGTACCGAGAGAGGCTTGAAAACGCGAATGGGTTTGGAGAAATATTTAGCCTAGTGAAGAGTAGCCTCGCTGAGAAGCTAGGCCTTCATAGAGCTGGATTAAGCCTTGTGCTGATGGACCTACCCCCAAACATCCTAGCACAGCATCAAATAGGCTCAAATTCAATCGTTATGAACAGGAAGACCTTAGAGGCTATAAAGGCAGGGCCAGGCAGCAAGCTTGAACGTAACTCCTACATATTTGTGGTCCTATTACATGAATACCTACACAGCTTTGGTATCTCAGATGAGGAGAGGGTTAGAGGGTTGGTCTGCGAGGTTGTTGAGTACGCGTTTGGAAGAGACCATCCAACATACACAGCTGCTACTGATCCCTTAAGCCTTTTGGACAACAAACAACTCCTATTCAAGGATATAGACGTATCTAGTAAACCGTCTATTATTAGGGACTTTGATAAAGAGAGTATGCCATTTATAGGGTGAAGGACTAAGGTAGAAGATGGCTTGAAGCCAACTTCATCTTTTTCTCAATGAACACATTCAGTTCTTCGTGAGCCATACCAGGGAACACGGCAAGCTCCTTATTTGTGGCACCTATGTGGTGATAAGCAGCGAAGATCGTTGATGGGGGGCAGATTGGGTCGACGAGCCCAACAGACATCAACGTTGGAACCTTTATGTCTGGGGCGAAGTTCATCGCATCGAAGTATGAGAGAGTGTCCATAACCCTGTTCACGTCGTCTGGATGAGACCTCAAATAGGCGAGGATCTCCAGATACGGGCCCTGCTGGGCAACGTAGATCGCTCTCCCAAAGTTACAGAGGTATGGCACACTCGCCGTGGTCAAGGAAACTTTTTTGTGTAAAGCTGCCATCACCAAGGACAGCCCACCGCCTTGACTATGCCCTGTCACACCTAAACGGTTACCATCGACATCATCCCTTGTCAGCACGTAATCGATTGCTCTATAGCAGTCCATGAACACATACTTATAGTAGTATTGAGCCGGGTTTAGAATTCCTTTTGTCATGTTTCCAGTAATATTTCCAGTGCTATATCTGGCGTAATCAGGCACCTCCCCAGCTTGCCCTCTAATATCCACAGAGAAGACCGAGAAACCGAGAAGCACCCAGCCTAAGAAGTCTGAGACGGTGCCCTTACTACTGCCGTACCCGTGAAAGGAAACTATGACAGGAGTTTTATCTAACTTTTCAGCGCTCTTTATGAACCTCCCAACAACCGGTGTCTTATCTTCGAACCCATCGAAGGTCACCTTATGAACCTTAACCTTGCTTGAAAAGTAGTCGGATTCGCTTACTTGACTATTAAGAGGCAGTTCCCTAGCTTCCTTAATATTTTCCTCCCAAAATCCTTGAAAGGTGTTCGACCGAGTTAGGTTTGGTTTATATGTTTTGAGATCATCCCAAAGTAGATCAAACAAAGGCATAGCCTAAGTTTGTAAATTAAAGAAAATAAATCTTCCGCATAAAAGAGCCACCACCTAACTTAATTAGAGAAGGACTAAAAAATAGGTTGCACTATAGGTTTAGAGATAGCTTTGAGAAAAGCAGAAAAAGAAATTAAGGATAAGGGAGAGATGGAGCGTATTCTAAGAGAGGCTAAGTTTGGAAGATTAGGTACATGCGCTTACAACCAACCCTACGTGATCCCTGTATGCTTCGTCTACCACGAAGGGAAAATATACCTTCACTGCGCAAACGAGGGAAAGAAGCTGGAGAACATTTCTAACAACCCACAGGTATGCTTCGAAGTGGACAGTGGCGAAATAGTTGAAGGCCCAGAGGCCTGCAAATTCTCGACAAGATATGAAAGCGTCATAGCGTTTGGCGAGGCAAGGGTCCAGAATAAGCCTGAGGAGATGTTCCACGCTTTAAAGCTGCTGATGAGTAAGTATGCCCAAAAGGAAGTAGTTGACACGTTAACTATGGATAAAGTCATGAACCTAAAAAACCTCTCAACAGTAGAGATAACGATTAGGGAAATGACGGGGAAAAGAAATAGGAAATAGTCTGTTTATTAATGCAACAAGCTGCTCGTATCGTTACCCACCTACTTCCCATGTTAAATGATGTTTCTTGTTGAAGCGACAGCGATAACCCAATATACATTTATATTCTATTCGCACGCCCTTTTTGTTTAATGCCTAAGGTTAAACCCCCTCCAGAATGGGGAATAGAACCAGTGCCTAAAAGCAAGAAGATACTGAACTTCCTAGACCTCTTCATCTTTTGGACAAGCCTTGCCGTAGGGTTACTTGTACTACAGGCTGGAGCATTTCTCGCACAAGACTATGGTTTATCTTTTGAGATGATAGTTATCGTAACGTTAGTTGGCTCCTTTATCGGGAGCCTAATACTTGCCTTGGTAGGGGTAATCGGTTCAAAATACGGTGTTACGACGATGGTAAGCCTTAGACCATCGTTTGGGTTAAGAGGCTCCTACCTGCCAACCGCACTGAATGTGCTGCAGCTTCTAGGCTGGACCACCTTCGAGCTGATAATAATGGGTGAAGCAGCTACAGCGGTCGTAGGCAACGTCTTCGGCGCCTTCACTAGACAGGTTATGGTAATAGTCTTCGCGTTATGGTGCTACCTTCTGATGGTCAGCGGACCACTTACAGTAATAAGGCAATGGCTTGAGAAGGTTGCGATATGGGTCAGCACGATTACAACCCTATGGTTGACCTACATCGTATTCAGCAGACCCTTAACTATACCGGCTGGCGAGATCAACTTAGTAACCTTACCCCTAGCCCTCGACCTGGTCATTGCGATGCCGGTTTCTTGGATGCCTTTAATCTCCGATTACAACAGGTTCGCTAAAGATGACAGACATGGCTTTGCTGGGACACTTTTAGGTTATGTCGTCGCCAACTCATGGTTTTACATAGTGGGTGCTGGGCTTTGGTTCTTCAGTGGCGGGGAAAGCGTAGTGTACTCAATCGCCTTATTGGCACTCGGTAACCTCGCTCTGATAGCGTTACTCGTCGATGAGACAGACAACGGCTTCGCTGACATCTACTCAGCAACCGTGTCACTTCAAAACATGTACCCAAAGCGTAAGCAGTGGAAGATCGGTTTAATGATCGTAGCGTTATCAACCTCCTTGGCGTTAACAATAGAGATAGCGCAGTACACAGATTTTCTGCTCCTGATAGGAGCAGCCTTCATACCTGTATTTGGAGTGGTCTTCGCTGACTATTTTGTAATCAGGAGAAGGGCGTATAGTGCCCAAGACTTCTACCCAGAGAAACGCATGATCAACATAAGAGCGATAATATCCTGGGCTCTCGGATTCGTAACCTATTACTATTTCGCATACATATATGCGGTAGGCGGGACATTACCATCGTTGGCGATAGCTTTTATATCTTACACACTCCTAAGTAGAAGTGAAAGAAAATGGAAAAGATCCCAGTCGCCTTGACGATCGCTGGAAGTGATTCAGGGGGAGGAGCAGGCATACAGGCAGACCTAAAGACCTTCGCAGCTTTAGGTGCACATGGAACTGTCGCGTTAACGGCTATCACAGCCCAAAACACAGAAGGCGTCTACGCAATTCAAGATGTCGACTTAGAGGTCATAGAAAAGCAACTCGATGTAGTAATTGATGACATCGGAGTCGACGCGGCGAAGACAGGTATGTTGCATAGGAAGGAGGTGATCAAGCTTGTCGCAGAAAAGGTAAGTGCACATAACCTACCCTTGGTTGTCGACCCAGTAATGGTTTCGAAGAGTGGCTCTAGATTGCTGATGGAGGAGGCAGAGGACGCCTTAAGGAGACTACTATTACCTGTGGCGACGGTTGTAACGCCTAACGCGGTTGAGGCAGAGGCACTATCAGGGATTAAAGTGAGGAACATCAAAGAGATGGAGATGGCTGCCAGAACAATATCGGAGTTCGGGCCGAAGGCGGTCGTGGTCAAGGGAGGCCATGTGGATACAGGCAACCAAATAGTAGACGTCCTCTACTCTGATGGCGAGTTCACTAAATTTGTTGGAGCAAGGGTCAACACCAAAAACACTCATGGGACAGGTTGCGCCTTCTCAGCTGCGATAACGGTTGAGCTTGCGAAGGGAAGGAGCGTCAAGGAGGCTGTGAAAGTGGCTAGAGAACTAATTGGAGTAGCGGTCGATTATGGGCTTCCATTGGGCAGAGGCCATGGCCCAGTGAACCCAACTGCTTGGTTGCAGATCCCAGCTGAGAAGTACCACGTGATAGATAACTTATCTAAGGCGGTTGAATTGATTGAGGCGAACCCTGAGGTCGCTGACCTCATCCCAGAGGTGCAAAGCAACATAGCCATGGCCTTACCAAAATTCTATTTAAGAGGGGTTGAAGACGTCGCAGCGATCCCTGGGAGGATCGTCAAGTTTAAAGGTCGCCCTAAAGCCTCAGGGACACCAGAGTTTGGAGCGTCATCCCACCTAGCCAGGATACTTCTAACGGTTATGGAGGAAGACCCTAGAATTAGAAGTTTGATGAACATAAAGTATTCAGCGAAGATAGTTGAAGCATGCAGAAACCTAGGCTACACAATCTCATCTTTCGACAGGAGGGAGGAGCCTAAGGAGCTTAAGGAAAAGGAGGGGGGAACACTGCCATGGGGAGTAAAGCTCGCGATAAAGAGGGCTGGCTTAGTCCCTGACATCATCTACGACCTTGGTGATGTGGGCAAAGAGCCTATGATAAGGGTCTTCGGCGAGGACGCGGTCGAAGTTGTAAACAAAGTAGTTAAGATAGCGGATACGATCAAAAGATAAGGTGCGACTGCATGTCAAAGCAGAAGAGAGTGAGAAAGGTATCCTTATCGTCGATACTAGCAGCCCTTGCCATAACGTTATCACCCCTTTGGATCGCTTGGGGGCCGACCAAAGCCTTTCCAGCACAGCATCTGATCAACGTCCTTAGCGGCATAATGCTGGGTCCAATTTGGGCAGCCATTGTCTCGATAATATCTGGCACAGCTAGAATAATGTTCGGAGTTGGCACCGTATTCGCTTATCCAGGTGGAGTTCCTGGTGGGGTTGTAGTTGGAACTACCTACTTCCTCCTCAGGAAAGCCAAGAACAGAAAGGTGGCGTTACTTGCTTCAGCTTTGAGCGAGCCTGTTGGAACAGTGCTTATCGGAGGAACCTTGGCTTATTACATCATGGACCCCTTCCTCGGATGGATATTGCATAAGCAGTTCGCATCGATACTTCTACTCTTCTATGGTTGGGCGATCAGTTCTATAATCGGAAGCACCGCTGGAGCGGTGGCGATTCTAATTCTCGAGAGGGCTAAGATACTTTATCGGGTGATAGGGGAGTAAACTTGGGAGAGTTTACATTCGAAAATGTCTTGGGTAAAAGAACTCTAATAATAGGTGAAGTAAGCACTGGGAAGACGAAGTTAACAGCAAAGCTTTTGGAGGAAGCCATACAAATGGTCAACTCCAAAGATATCACAGCGATCGACCTTTCGCCGACCACTACTAAAAAGGTTGGGGGAACTTTATCAAAGTACACCAACGCCGTATCCAAAGTGCGTTATTTATCTCCAAAAACAGTAAGGGCACCCAGACTCGAAGGAAGGAGCAGAGATGAAGTCCTCTCTTTAGCAGAGTATAACAGGTCGGTGATCGAGCCGATCCTCCAAAGCTACCTGACCAACCCCTCCAAAGTTCTATTCATAAACGACCTCTCGATATTCCTCCACTCAGGCAGCGTAGACGTTATCGTCAAATGCATGGAAAAGGCTGGAACGTTTGTAGCAAATTCATACTACGGTAGATCGATCGGATCGGATAAAGGGTCTGGGATAAACCGGAAAGAGAGAGCTTCCCTAAAGGAGCTCTTCAACCACATCGACCTTCTGATCAAGCTTTAGAGACCAAATCACCTAGGGGACAGCTTCTGAAACCCCACGTTGAAACATCAGAGGACGCTTCTGCCGTATTCGTTCAAGCTGGCGATTTCTTCAACCTTTTTCCTACTCCGCATATGCAACAGACTGGCAAGGTTCAAGTCCAAGCCTTCAGTAGGGTAACCTAAGGCGATCAAAGCGACAACTGAGTATCGTTCAGGGATCCCGAGAACCTCCTTAACTATCTTCTCATCGAAGCTTCCTATCCAGCACGACCCTAGCCCTTCTTCAGTAGCCTTTAAGACTATATGTTCCAAAGCTATTGAGACGTCTACAGCGAACCATTTAGGGGATTTCTCTCTATCCCCACATCCCACTACGACGGCAGGAGCCTTCGAGATGAACCTACCCCATCTACCACTTTCAGCGATCCTCTCCTTCTTGTCTTGGTCTGTAACTACAACAAAGTGCCACGGCTGACTATTCCTTGCAGATGGAGCGAGCCGGGCAGCCTCAAGCAGCTTAAGTAGGACATCCTTTGAGACTTCTCTTTCAGCAAATGACCTTACAGAGTGCCTTCTAATAATAGCTTCAAATACATCCATGGAGGTCAAAGTAGAGTATTGACCTTCTGTAAATAAATTTATTCCTTGATGGGGTAGGCTGGAATGTTCTAACTACTTGGTTTTGATATGCACGTTCATCCGGCTCTCGTCACAGGTGGTTACGTAACCAGCCCTCTCTATTTCAAGCATCGAGAGCCTGAGCCACTTCCCAAACCCTGAGCTTACAATATCAGGGTCCATCGACGACAGGTCTTTGAACCCTAGCCTTTCCGCAACCTGCTTCAAGATGTACTTCGAAGCCCAGTAATCAAGCGCTACAGGGTCCCTAGAAGCCGCAACAACACCCACCTGCGTCGCATCATCATATGACGTAGAGGGGCCATCTCTAGGCTTAGCATTAACCCATAAAGCGTCAAGCACATTTAAAGTCGGCATCCTAGTCTGAGCCATCTGTGTACCCATACCCCCGTAACCTATACTAGAGTGAGCATGACCCCCGCTGCGTGAGGTAAGCTTGTCAGAGGTAACCCCCATGTAATGCTTTACACAAGCGGTTACACCGTAACCAGAGTGGGTCTTCAGAACTGGGATATTGATGACCTTTAGATTATCGCTGTAGGATTTTAGGTCTTCGTGCCATATACCCTTTTTAAAGCTGATGTAGGTTCCGTACTTAGTCTTGAACTTCGGGTACGAAACCCTTATCTTAGTGTCAGGGTTAATTCCACTGTCCAGGACGTACCCGTCCTCCATATCGCCTTCAGAGTATTCATCCACTTTGCGTAATGTTATATCATCCCACAGCCAAGTTGAAACCTTAAATGAGCTAGAGAAGATGTCAACAACCCTCTGGCATGACTGCTTAGAGTCTTCAGCGTTATTCCTTTCATAGCTGAGACTACCCCCATGGCCTGTTGAACCGTATTGGGCTTGACCATTATCTGCGACCACGATCTCCCCGACGAAGCCTTCTGGGTGACTTATGATCACGTTGATCACTTCTTTGATCAGGTCTGTGTTAGTGCCGCCTCTCTCATCCCATTGAGAGTTAACCTTTAGAATTACAACATCATCCCTCGCAATCAAACCGCCTGGGCCTTGGCTCCGCTTTAAGATGCTCGAATTATAGAAAGCAGTGCCATGTTCGCCCATAAGGTCTACTAGTGTCTTAAATCCTGTCTCCAAGCCCGCCAACCCGCTTACAACGAATATGTCTGAGGCAGGTTGGGTTATTGCACTCCGCTCCTCCAACTTTATGAACGTTTCTGGCTTGTTAGAGGAAGTCGAGGTTGAGGTGTTAGGCTTCCTGCCGAGTAAAAAGTAAATTCCTAAGGTGGTTAGTACGCCAGACGTTGCGATTAATGCGAGAGACTTCCTTCTAGTACTAGGGCTCATTCTAATCACATTCCATTGAAAGGTTCAGAATAGATATAACCATTTCCCCCAAGTCTATTCGATTAGCCACCGCCAAACTTATTTCGATCGAATTTTTGTAGCTAGGTGACTACCCAATAAAGGGGAACAAGGTCTTGAATATTATAACATTGAATATTGAACCTATCAACACACCTATGACGACAAATATGGCGATAGCGAGCACAGCGATACCTAACGCTTCAACCCAGCCCACCTTAAAGCTCGACTTATAGACTCCAAGCCATGCGAGGAAAGCCAATAAGATCGCCCAAATGTGCGCGCTCTTACCAATTATAACCCCTAAGAGAAAGCTACTTAACACGAACACGATAAAGTAGACTAGAGGCCCAAACAAGGTTGCGACCATGGCATTGCCAAGGGAACATCTACCACCCTTAATGAGCTTGCCAGCGAAGTAGACTGGAATGGATATTATTATCCAAAGTACGATAAGACCTATTATAAGGAATGCGAGCGCTGCCAAGGTCAACCCGATCAAGAAGAGACAAGATCCGTGAAACATATTAACCGCTTCAATCACCTGACTTATAAATATATCAAACCCACTTTGACGCTCTCCCATCTCTAAAGAATGCGGGCTTTCTGCGCTATTTTGAAAGCTCTTACCAATTAACCATCCTCCCAACTCTAGCCTTAGCTCAATAAGAACATAGAAAACTAGAAAAATGGGATTCAAAGGCACCCATAACACTTATTATCCATCAAACAGCATCAACCAATTTATGGAAAACGAGGACATAATCAGGATTAAAGAAAAGGCCCAAAAAATGATCGAAAAGGATACTCAAAGACTTGTATCTACATCTAAAGCGATCTGGAACTATGCTGAACCAGCCTTAACAGAGCATAAGTCATCAAGCCTACTGAGCAAAATCTTAGAAGATGAGGAATTTAAAGTCGAAAAGGCTTTAACAAACCTCCCAACAGCCTTCGTCGCATCATGGGGGGATGGGAGACCTGTAATCGGTTTACTAGCAGAATATGACGCATTACCAGGCTTATCAAACACTGAGGCGGGGAAACCAGGACATGGATGCGGCCATAACCTACTAGGAACAGCATGCCTAGGAGCAGCGGTTGCCCTGAAAAGGGTGATGCAGGAAAGCTCCATTCAAGGGGCGATAAAGGTATTTGGCTGCCCCTCCGAGGAAACGTTGTATGGCAAAGTGGTGATGGCGGCTGCTGGTTTATTTAACGAACTGGATGCAGCCTTCCAATGGCACCCTGGAACGGAGAACTCCTCTAATTACGACAGTTTGAACGCTCTAGATAACAAAGTCTTCAAATTCTTTGGAAAGACAGCCCACGGTTCAACCGCTTGGGAGGGGAGAAGCGCCCTTGACGCAGCCCAGCTTTTCACACTAGGAATAGAGTTTTCTAGGGAACATATGGAGGAGAAGGATCGAATACATTACATAATATCTAAGGGGGGAGCACTGCCGAATATAGTCCCAGACTACTCTGAAGTACATGTTTTCATCCGCTCCCCTGATATGGAAAGGCTTCTAAGGCTCTCCAATAAGGTGGACATGTGCGCGGTAGGGGCTTGCCTCGCCACGGAAACGGATTACGAAATCGAGAGGAACATCGGTTGCCACCTTCTCCTACCAAACAAAACCCTCTCATTAACGGTGAACAAGAACCTAGAACTCGTCGGCCCACCGAAGTTAAGTAAAGACGAGAAGAGGTTCTTAGAGGAGAATTTATCTCAAAGGTATGGCGAATTTTCTGAGGAGATCTTACCTCCAACAGGCTGGGAGGTTGGAGGAGAGTGGAGGGGGAGGGCGATTTCCACAGATGTTGGAGATGTCAGCTGGATAGTTCCTACTAATGGTATGTTTA
>Ga0315298_1002777_pt1 | contig 28865 bp, 21 predicted proteins | sample WHS_1_MG_FD_203077 | JGI IMG/M metagenome (GOLD analysis project Ga0315298, IMG submission 203077) | Extremophilic microbial mat communities from Washburn Hot Springs, YNP, Wyoming, USA - WHS_1_MG | ecosystem: Environmental > Aquatic > Thermal springs > Hot (42-90C) | place: USA: Wyoming... | reverse complement strand
CCTTCCCTGAAATTTTCGCTCCTGTAAAATGCCCATAACGCCGCTTCAAGAGAATCCAGAACGTAATTAGTGTTCTTGACTGTTGGAGGATAACGCATTTTATAGGAACCAGACACAACCTTTTCGACAGCCGGGTGAAGTTCGCCAGGTTTCCATGTACCTTTAACCGGATGGAAAATTTCAGACAAAAGTGTCTTTTTGCTTTTGCCACTTAACGCCCCGATTAAAAGACCAGTGAAATACTTGCAGGCATCAATAGCAGTCTTTGATCCGTGTGTCAGTCTGGCATTCTGTCCAGCGACTTCTATAGCCTTATCGGGATTTTTTCTGTAAAACATTGCCACCGGCGCCATTCTTGGCAAACAGGTGTTATCTGCAAGATAAGGGAAATAATCGCCAGCGAATGGATTATTCGTTTGTTCAAAGAAAATTAAAGCCCTTGCAATTGAATCTTCCAATCCGAAACAGGCGCCTGTAGAAGAAAATTTTCCGGTGTCGCGCCATGCTTTCAATCTTTTCATCTGGTCAACAGGATCAAAGCCCTTTTTCTCAATTAAACTCTCGGCGATACACAAAGCCATTGCGGTTGCGTCTTCCCATTGCCCCGGCTTTAAATTGTGTTTCCCGCCGCCAGTGAGTTCAGTAACAGGTCTGAACCTGCCAAAAACAAGGGATTGCGTTGGCACACCGTAAGCCTCGCATAAAGCCATACCAATTAGACAGCCGATATAACGCTGCAATCTTATTGAAGAACTTTCTTCATGCTCCTCATCGTTATTATTAACGACCGGGTTCTCAGACCATGTTTTGATAAAATATTGTTGTTCATAAGTTCCGGGCAATTTAGGAATAGCCCCGTTTCGGTCTGTCTCTTCAGCCATCCCCTGAAGCGCAACTAAAGCCTCTTCACCACTCATACCGTGGCGGACAAGATAACAGCCGCATATAGTCGCCGTCCTACCGATTCCCCCGCGGCAATGAACATACACAAGGTGGTTTTCGGCGACTGCCTTATCTATTGTATCAAGAATCTTAACCATTGTTTCCCGGCTTGGAACTCCGACGTCTTTAACTGGTATGCGGACATACTCCACCTTCACTCCATATTCCTCAGCCAGTTTTTTTAACTCCCCATCGTATGGCGGCATCTCCCCGGGTTCAGTCAGATCGAGAAAGAAAGTGAATCCGGCATCCAAAAATCCTTTCAGTTTTTCCCTGACCGAAGCAAGCGATCGCGAGGTTGGATATTCTCCGACCATTACTTTCGACTGCTTTAACCAGTAACAGTTCCACGTTGGACGTTCTTTCTCACCCATAGCAGATTTTAGTTATTTTTCGCTGTTTTGAGCAATCCATTTGTCGCGCAATAACTTAGCAGTGTTAAAAAATTCCGTTATCTTTCCAACATCACCCTCGTCAAGGGTCCTTTTTAGTTGTTCCAATCTTATAATAAATTCGTCGAGAGTCTTTATTAAATTATCCTTATTCACCAATGCAATATCTCTCCACATTTCAGGAGAACCCGATGCAATCCGTGTTGTGTCCCTGAATCCTGTTGCGCAAAGGGACGCCTGCTGCTCGGGATAGTTAGAGTCCAGAACATACAGAACAAGTTGAGCCGCAAGAAGGTGCGGAAGATGACTCGCTCGGCTGACAAGAACATCATGAATCTCTGGCGAAAGTTCAATTACCCTTCCGCCAATGGATTTCCAGAAGTTCTTGACCTTATTAGTAATTGTCCGTGGCAAATTCTGGGTTGGAGTAACAACACATATTGCATTGTTAAATAAGTCCGCCCTCGCGTATTCAAACCCAGTTTTCTCGCTACCAGCCATCGGATGACTGCCTACGAAAAATGCGCCAGAATTCTGAACCATGCTTTCCAGTTCGGCGACAATTTTTTCTTTTGCACTGCCCACGTCCGTCAAAATCGCTCCCTGCTTTATATAAGGGAGCATCTTTTCAACCAGCGATTTCATCTGCAGAATCGGTGTGCATAAAATAATCAAATCCGCATCATTAACAACCTCGCGTAAATCACAACCGACCCAATCAACTATCCCTGACGCCACGCATTTTTCAATAACCTCCTGTCGTCGAACGTAACCATAAACAGATTTAGCCAAACCTCTCTCGCGTATGGCAAGTCCCAGTGACCCGCCAAGCAATCCTATTCCTATTATGGCAATTTTATTCCACTGTTCCACACCATTGATTGTTGTTGTTTTTTAAGTTTCGTTCAAGAATCAAATTATTTTGACCGACGGTTTTAACATTGTAGTATTAAGATTCTGGTATGGCTCAAAAAGAAAGTAAACCATCTGACCATGCACTGCCGCAGTGGATAAAATCCATCTCCGGCGGATGTTCTCTTACTATAAAACTTCAGCCACGCTCATCAAAAAACCGGATTAACTATACAGAAAATCCTAATGAGCCTTTTCTGAAAATAAATGTAACATCTCCGCCGGTTGACAATGAGGCTAACCAGATGCTTGTAAAATACCTTTCAGAAGTCCTTAATGTGCCAAAAAGTTCGGTTCAAATTACCCACGGCAATACAGCAAGACTCAAAACCGTAGCCATTTATGGCAAAACCCCACTCGAAGTTCTAAATCAATTAAAATCGGCTTCCGGCTTATAAACGCGGTAAATTCCCTGTCATTTACCTGCGATTATCATGTCGAGCCGCCTGCTGTGTTCTTCCAGACTGCAATTGCCACCCTCGATGGTAATCCATCCGTTGTAACCGACCCTCTCGAGCGCCCTTCTGACTATAGGCCAACGGACGCTCCCTTCACGGATATTCACGAATTGACCACCACCTGCCGGATCAGATAAATCAAGTTTAAAATCTTTTGCGTGCAGTTTCGCAATCAGATTATCAAGCGTAAGTATCCATTCCTCCGGCGGAGCATATTTTACATGGTTACCGATGTCAAAGTACGCCTTTACCCAGGGGCTCTGGAAAGATGCGACAAAATCGCGGAAAATCGCCGGCTTCACCCATAGATTATTCCATACATTTTCAAGCGCTATAATAACCTTACATTGTTCCGCAAGCGGAATAAGTCTCTTGACCATCTCTTTAGACCTATCAACAGCATGGTTATGCGCTTTTATATAATCTTCAAATTGCGAATTATCGCCCGCAGTTACCTTCCTTATATGCCCGGTTTCTTTATCGTAGTCTATGCAGAATTCCCAAGGTTGCGGCATCTTCATACCGCCTATACGGCAAGGCACAAGAAGAACCGCATCTGCCCCATAAGCCTGTGCAGCGCGAATGGCATCCTCAGTAACTTTGTAAGATGATTCAACCTTTGCCTGATCCGAACTATTAAATTCTGCCCATCCCCTCATAACAGAATGAATCCTTAAACCGACCTTCTCGGCAATCTTTCTGCATTTTTCAGCTTCTTCGACAGGCAGAATGCCGGCTTCAACCCCGTCAAAACCTGCGTCTTTTATCTTACGAAGTTCGTCTTCAACAGGTTTCTGAACAATTACTGCTTTTTTAAGTTGTGTTTTAAATGTGGTTGAACTTTCGGCTGCGCATCCGGAATTAATTTCACTGAACAGCGTTGCGCCGATTACAGAAAAGGCTGACGCCTTGAAAAAATCCCTACGGCTGATTGTGTTTGTTTTCATATTTATATTGTATTAGTTAGACTGAATAAAATCCAGTTTATTTAAAAAATTACTGTCGGAGAAATAAAATACATTTTACCTGCCTGCAACTTTGGCGGGTCAAATCCAAGGTCAATCTTAACATTCTTTGCCTCGCCTGAACCAAAAAGTTTCAAGATATTTGATAAACCAATCGGGATTCTGTATTGAATGAGGTTAACGTCCAAAACATTGCAAAACTCCTTTACCCTCTTAACAGCCGTGTCAAAATTTCCCAGTTCATCTACAAATCCAAGTTCAAGTGCCTGTTTCCCGGATAATATCCGTCCGTCTGCATACTCAGTCCAATTATCAGCGAGTGCCGAACAATTTGGATTGTTCTTAACCGCATTACTGCGTCCCACGTAAACCGCTTCCTTAAAACGATTATAAACTTCATCAATCAGGTTCTGAACCATCTTCCGTTCTTCCTGATAAATTTTCAGCTGTTCAGGAGTCATATTTTCAAGATCACGGCTACCACTCAGCATATCTTTGAATTTACCGCTCTTGAAGACCTCAGGTTTGATGCCAACCTTGTTCATTAGACTCCGGTAATTCCATGTGCTTAGTATGACACCGATACTTCCTGTTATCGTCAGTTCATTGGCAACAATCCATGCGCATGGAGCTGCGACATAATAACCGCCTGACGCCGCCACGCTGCCCATAGACGCAATCACAGGTTTCTTTGTCTTCTTCTGGAAATCCTCAATTGCCCGATAAATTTCATCCGCAGTCAAAACCTCTCCACCGGGTGAGTTAATCCTTAAAATCACCGCAACCACAGAGTCGTCTTTTGCAGCGACTTTTAATTGTTTCTTTATAATGTCGGATAAACTTGCTCCGCCGTCGAAAATCGGGTCATCGTAGATAATTCCATTAATATCAATTACAAGCGCCTTTTTATCCGCATGATTATCTTCAATCACAGTTTCAATAAATCCAGTTTCCGTTCCTGCTACCGCTGTATCTATATCGAAGAAAGAAACGCATCCCTTTATAAACAGGACAGAAATGCAAATCAGAAATAATATAACTGCAACTGCGATTATCTTCCCATAAGGCTTAGAGCGCCGCGGCTGCTGTCTCGGGGTTTGATTTATAATCGGGGGCGGCACTCTCGGCGGGACTTCACCCCCACCCGGTGATCCTGTTCCCGAACCTTGCTGTGTGCCCCCGGGATTATTCTCGCCCGGATTCATCTGTAAATCTTTTTCTTCACTCATAAACCGTCCAAATAAATCTAACTGTCAATAAACCCTGTTATTTAACTTTCCCTTGTTTTATTTTTTAATCAAATTCTTTTTGGAATATCCCTTTGTTATAAGGCTGTACCTTGTGGAGTCAGGTTTCAGATTACGCACTGCTATCACCCACAAAACCATCGCTGTTACCGCAAGAACAATTGCTATTATCAAAAGCCAGTCCGTGCTACTGTCATGCGCCATAGCAACGTGTTCAGCCTTCGCAACCTCATTACTGAAATGGGAATCTAATTTTGCGCCATTTCGTGATTCTGTTGAAGCCGATTCGATATTACTAACACCCCACGCAGGCATTTCGCCAACTTTGCCGGAATCTACCTGACCCGTCACGTCCATTTTGTTATTTCCAAAGTTAGTAACAACCTTAACATCTGCATTAGATTGCGAAGCCGCGACTTTCACTCTCTTTTCTGCCACGACATTAGCCGTAGCAACCTGTTTTACCGGTTCATCTGGCTTCTTGTTATCTTTCTTTTGCGGCTTGCGATCCACATTTTCAGAAAGATTTGTATTATCAACTTTGGCGCTGCCCTGATTTGTTAATTTAATAGTATTTGTTGCATTAAGAACCTCCGGGACAGAAACTTTTACACTATTAAACGTTGCAGTCCTACCCGGCGTATCTGTAACAGTCATTACTATATTTCCCGCATTCTCCTTTTGGGTTACCTGAATTACCTGATTTGTTTGGGGTTCTTTTGTTACCTTAATTTTGGGATTTTTATCAACTACCGGTACATCTGATCTCACAGTGATATTATTTGTTTCAGTGTGAAATTTTTCGTACTTAACAACTTCAGTTTTATCCTTATTATGAGACTCCATTTTATTGGTAGATTCAATCCCGGGAGGAGTGGTTTTTTCCTGTTGTTTTAAATCAGGCTTATTTGTAATTATTCCAATGTTCTTAACCTCTGCAACAGGCTCTGTATAAACCTTCGGTTTTTCAGTTGTCGCGATTGAGTTTGTAACTCCAGTTTTCTTAATTGGTTCAGTAACGTTCTCAACCTTTACCCCTTTGTCCTCAGCCTTTGGCTTTTCGACAGATGGCTCCGGCATTTTTGCAATTGTTTTAATCGAAGAGAGAATGTCTGCTTCTCCAACCGCCCAGTTCACAAGGACTTTATTTCTGAAATCCAATCCGATGATGCACATGAACCTTTCCTTTTTCCATCTATCCTTATTAAAAAGAAAAACATTCGAAACCTCTTCCTCAATTGGAATACCCTGAACTTTCCTGTTCCCGTCAGTTACAATATAGATAGTTACATTCGAGAGATTCCCAGCAGTGAGAACACGATTCATATCTATGGGGACAGCATAGTTCTTTGTTGCGCTAAGTTTCTTAATCTTTAAAAAAACAAGATTGCTGATATGTCTTGCGTCTGTAGCGACCCATTTCAGCGCAGGCATAATGTTCGTATTCAGCCTATCCGTGTAAGTCCATAGGTGAATTGTGTCTCCGTCTTTTAATTTTCCACTTATCCCGCGTTCAATCATATCAGCAACTGTCAAGCCCGCAGTTTGCATCCTCGGACTCATGGACGACGAAACATCAATGACGAAAACAAACGTTGCGTTCAGAGACCTTTCTGTTCCCCTGTCGCCTCCTAAAGCCTGAATGGAGAGACAGGAGTTCAAAACAACAAGTGTTAATATTAGAAATAACTTTATTTTATGGTGCAGGTTCATCAGTGCCCCTCGACGTTTTCACATGAATAATTCCGTTTTCATCAAACCACAGCGGGTCAATAGCAACAAACCTGTCCCAGCCGATGTTCGTGCTTGCCTTCTGATGATACACCATCCAGAGACGTCCATCCGAACCTTCAACAACAGAGTGATGACCCGGACCAAGCACATTACCATCGCGATGCGCTATCGGATTTTTCTCATATTTTCTGAAAGGTCCGAGCGGAGATCTCGCAGTAGCATAGCCTATTCCGTAATTCGGCGAATTAGCCCCCGTGCCTGAATACATCAGATAATAAATTCCATTCCGTTTAAGCATAAACGGTCCTTCCGTTACAGCGCCGTTTACCTTTTCCCATTCCTCTGTCGGACGGATTACTTCGATCGCTTCGCCTTTCTTTTCGGTGGGCGATTTCATCGGTTGCACCTTGATTTTAAACCCTCCGGTCAATTCCGCATAATAAAGATAATAAGAGCCATCATCATCCTGAAACATATGAGCATCGATTGAGTTGTCTATCAGAATCCCGATATCTTTAAATGGACCAAGCGGATGTTCAGCAACAGCAACACCTATCTGTTTTCTTCCCTTCTGATTATTCTTCGGCGGGGCATTCACGGTATAATAAAGGTAAAACTTCCCATCACCGCGTTTATTATGAAACACATCCGGTGCCCATGCACCACCGTATTGCCATGTGAAAACTTTCGGCTTTTGTTCCCAGTGGACGAGGTCTTTTGAAACAAAAACATCATAGCCCATGCTGTCTGTGGTTGGATACATGTAATATATGCCCTCGTATCTTATAACATGCGGGTCGGCAGGACCGAGCCGATCAATTATAGGATTTCTGTAAGTCTTTTGTTTCCCGGATGTTGTATGTCCATCCTGAGCTATAAGACTCGCTTGAACCAGAACGAAGATTAAAAAGACATGTCTGATAATATTCATTTTTTGCCTTTCCAGATTCATTTCTAATATGCGCGCTATTAATCATAAAAATCAAGAAAATAATCCCGGGTCTTGATTTGTGGTTAAATCAAAACCCGGGATTGCAGAGCGTATTTGTAATTAAATAACTTATTCCGCCGGAACGACTTCGATCTTGTGAGTAATCGGTGTAATCAATTTTGTAACCTCGCCGTCAAGCTCGGAATGGTGTTTCATCAGTTTTTCAGCCAATGTATTGAATGCCTTATCAATTTCCGGGTCATTTTTCCGTTCGTTTTCAAAATAACGGAAGTTTGTTACGAGGTTCTTGATTAACACAGTTTCAAAATGCTGTTTAGCCCCAATTGCCTGGAGAATCTTCTGGAAATTTTCGTCGAACGGAGTTTGTGGAAACTCTGCGGCAAGGTTTATCCCAGCTTCAAGTTGTTGCCGAGTAAATTCCTTGGTTTGATCCCCCCATTTAACCTTTGCTTTTGAAGCGGAAAGATTGGTAACCTTTAACGTAAACCTGTTCAAGTCTTCGTTAAACGGAAAGAATGGTAAAATGCTTCGCGTACTGGAAGGCAAATTCGGGTCGGGGTCAAAACAGAATGGATATCTCTGGCTTTCAATAGTTGCTGCCCCGTTTGCCGACGAAACCACTTTGTGACCTGTTGCAGCTGTTTTACCTTTCATATCCACAACTATTTCGCCTATATTGCCGTCGAAGCCCATCGCTTTCAAAAAGGCGTATGCCATCACCAGATGCCCGTTTGGACCCGGATGAATACCATCGCGTCCGCAAACATCATAATCATCGCCGTATTTTGCCTTTGCCTTTTTCATTGCATCAATCAACGCGTCATGAACATTAGCAAATGGCTGGTTATATTCCTGAGCGAGTTTCTTGCAAATATCCCTCAATTTAGCGAGATTCTGGTTATATCCCTCTGCCCCTGATAAAGGCGCAAAATTGTTTCTGACAAAATACTTTGTATCAACTGCACCCGGGGAACCGATTATAATCGTCCGCACACCCATACTTTTCAAACCATTTATCACCCTGCGCATGTTTTGCTCATAATACCGCCCAATATCATCTGTGTATGGACGGTATTGTCCGTCGTTCATCCCGTAGCAAAGTGTAACAACGGTTGGCTTGAAAACCGCAAGGTCGTTCATCATGCGGTTCGCAAATCCCTCGGCGCGTTCACCACCCCATCCATACTGGAATACCTTCACATCCTCAACACCGGAACAGACACGCAGATACGCTTCCATGTATTTTGAATACAACTTTTGTTCGGTTATTGAGTCGCCAACAATAGCCACCCTGTCGCCCTTTTGAACAAGAGGCGCGGCAATAAGTGAAATGTTTAATGCCAGAAAATAAACGCCGAATGATACGGCTTTCGATATTCTACTAAAATTATGTGTTTTCATACTCATCAGATTAAATATCTACCGAAAAATTTATCAAGGATTATTTTTATAATAACTTGTCTTTCAAATATTTTTAAGCAATGATTGATTCATGAAAGAACTGGATAATCTTTCGTGTGATGAACTTAAAAGTTATATCCAATTTCTCCTCTGGCACTACCGCGTTTGCGACGCATTCTGGTTCTTATATACAAGCGAACGGTTCGGGCAAACCGCCGCAGAAGAACTTAACGAACGTGTCTGGGAAAAAGCTGGCGCCATGGCGGCTAAAGACCTCGTCAAGAGATTTAATATCACGGAGAAAGGTCTGAAGGGGTTCCTGAAAGCGCAAAAACTTTATCCGTGGACATTGATAATCGGTTACGAGTTTGAAGAAAAGGATACTGAATTACATCTAACTGTCCGTTCCTGTCCCAGCCAGATAGCGCGGTTAAAACGCGGACTCGGTGAGTATAAATGCAAGGAAATGCACCTTCGGGAATTTCAGTCATTCGCAAAGGTTATTGATGAAAACATCTGCGTCGAATGTATATTCGCGCCACCAGACCCGCACCCGGAAGACACCTTTTGTAAATGGAGATTTTTCATGAAGCAAAATCAATAAAAACCCAAATTAATTTTACAGTTTAATCGTCAAATTCACTAAAATATTTTCCAGATTATGAAAAAGAGATTATTCCAGCAAATTGTCATCATTGCCGCATCGTTGCTTTTAGTAACCACAGCATCAGCGTCGCAGTTCAACCCCGACACCGACTGGTTTCAAAAAGCAGGCTATGGCGTGTTCGTGCATTATCTCGAGGATTTGCAGAACAACCCTGAACAACTCCACAGTCTTGGAAAACACACTTCGTGGGACGAGTGTGTCCGAGAATTTGACGTGGATCGCTTTGCAGACGCTATGGCTCAAGCGCAGGCTGGTTACGTAATCTTTACAATGCACCAGAGAACGCGGTTTTTAATCGCTCCAAACTCGACTTTTGATTCTCTGACAGGTTACAACCCCGGCGAAGCATGTTCAACACGCGACCTTGTTGAAGACCTTTACCGCGCTTTAAGCAAAAGAAAAATACCTCTTATGCTCTACTGGACAGGCGACGGACCCCGTCAAGACCCACGCGCAGCAAAGGCGCTTGGTTGGGCAGAGCCCGTCCCAACTGAGTATCTAAAAAAGTGGGCAGCTGTCGTTAAAGAATACGGCGAACGTTATAAAGACAAGGTCGTTGGCTGGTGGGTGGACGGATGTTATTCATTTATTGGCTATAATGATGAAAAACTCAAAATCCTTGCCGATGCCCTAAAAGCGGGCAACCCGCACAGAATTATTGCTATGAACCCGGGCGTTCAGGAAAAGGTAAGTTTTTACACCATCCATGACGATTACACCTGCGGCGAACAAAACCAGTTCCACGACATGCCATCCGAACGATGGATAAACGGCGTCCAGTGGCATATACTTTCATTTTTAGGTTGCGGCAACAGCAGCATCGGCGCCGCATGGGGATTGCCCGGTGTCAGGTATTCAAAAACCGACTTAATAGAATACATCTCGGATGTGAATCGCGCAGGCGGTGTCGTCTCCATAGATGTAATGCTTTATCGCGATGGCGGATTAGAACGCTCTCAATTGGAAATCTTGAAAGCCCTGCGTCCGGGCATTAACGCCTCATTAAATCAATCCCCGATTCCTCCCGGAAATCTCGCCTTCAGAAAACCGGCAAAATTATTAAGTCTCGATGGTTCACATGAACTCCCCGTAAATAGCGGCAGGCATTTTCCGAAACTTGGCGTTGATGGAAAACTTAATACCTTTGCCCTTGCAGGGAACGAGTGGGCATGGACTTATGAGGTTGACCTTCTTAAGCCACAAAAAATAAGTCGTATAAAAGTAAATTTCGGAAAAGGTTATGCCACAACATTGAAAATTACCCTCTCCGAAGACCACGAGAACTGGAAGCAGGTCGCTTACGCAAACGACCTGACAGGTAAACCGTTCGAGGTTAAATTCGAACCTGTAACAGCGCAATATATACGCGTCAGCGCAATTAAACCCGACGGACCTAACCAGCCTGGTGTCCAAATGTCAATCGCAGAACTGGAAGTTTACGAAAAATAATCGCAGCTATTATTTTTTTGGAAAAGAAATATTACTCCCCTCAAAGCCATTGCCGCTTGTAATCCATTTAACCTAAAGGCAGTCTGCCACGGTACTCGGTGGGGGATAGTCCGGTTATTTTTTTAAATACCCTGTTAAAATGAGTAAGTGACTGGAATCCAACCTCGTAGGCAATATCGCAGATTTTGATATTCGGATTCAGAAGCAGGTTTTTAGCCCGTTCAATCCGCAGGCGACTCACATAGTCAGTAAAGTTTAAACCTGTATATTTTTTGAAAACCTTGCAGAAATAGTACACGCTTGTGTTAACATGTTTTGCTACATCTTCAAGCGACAGTTCCTCGGTCTGATGAGATTGAATGTACTCCTTCGCCTTCTTTATTATGACCGGTTCCGCATTCCCCTGCATTATTATCAGTTGATTGCTCAGAATCACGAGCTGCTTCGAAAAGATATTCAGCATCGTTATAACCGCCTCATACTGAGTCGGAGATAAAACTGGCGAAGAGTAATAAACCTCCTTTACTTTCTCTTCATCAACCAGATATTTATGATTCTTCAGCAGTTTCAGAACTTTCAAAAACTGTGACTTCTCCGGTTTCCGTAGAAACACCTGTCCGGTTTGCAGATAACCAATTAGCGTATCACCTGTTTTGATGGGCACAGCCGAATCAAACATTCCAAACGGACATTGCACAGTCTTTGGCGTAGTTACAGATAAATCTGCTAAATTTTTCTGCACCTGAAGGCAGATACTGCATGTGGAACTTTTTTCAGCAATCAGGGCGCAAAAGGCGTTTTCCATCTTAACGTTATGCAGCGGCAACCGCCAGAGTTCAACCGGTCGCAATGTTATCGGTAACCCAAAAGCCTTGTTAAAAGCATCGCTGAATTCGTGGTATAATTGCGAATTGCTGAGGATTTCTATCAATCCTTTCTGTTTTGGACCGCTTCCGTCCTGTCCGCTCAATTGGGTTGCGTCAACAGATGGATTTATAACTGTTTCACCGGTAAATATTACACTGTTATCGCGCGTCTCATCGCGAGTAGGATATAAATTGTTATTTGCAGATTTTGTCTGCATATATACAAAATATGCTAACTCTAAAAAAATACAAATTTTAATTTTTACGAGAAAATTTCTGAAAATCACCCCATCTCCGTCATAACAGATTGCCGATTAAATAGATATGATTTTCCCAGAAAACAACTGCAATTGCGTAGCAAAAAATTTTATACAAATTTCTTCTTTAAAAAGCCTCCCTGATTTGTTTTTCTTTGACTTTATTATATGGACAGAAGTTTGCCAATTTACGAAGTTGAAGACCATATTATTGAGGGTGTAAAAAATTACACTCGTGTGATTATTGATGCCCCGACCGGCTCCGGTAAATCTACCCAAATACCGCAGATTTTACTTAAAAATGGTTTAAACGGCGACGGAACGATTTTAATCCTTCAGCCAAGACGTATTGCCGCCCGTCTCCTTGCACGAAGGGTTGCGCAGGAAATGGATACACGTCCCGGCGACATTGTCGGATATCAGGTTCGGTTTGAGGATGTTGCTTCGCGAAACACAAAAATCAAGTTTATCACAGAAGGAATTCTTTTGAGGAATCTTATTACCAATAACACACTCAAAGGGGTCAGCATACTTATTTTTGATGAGTTCCACGAAAGACATCTCTATACCGATGTATCATTGGCGATGGCGCTGCACCTACAAAAAACCGTCCGCCCAGATTTAAAAATTATTGTTATGTCTGCCACGCTTCAGATTGATGAACTCGAAAATTATTTAAGTCCATGTTGTGTTGTAAAAAGTGAGGGAAAAACTTATCCCGTAACTATCGATTTCTATAATGCTCGCGGTTTAGTGCCTGTGTTACCACTATGGACAGATGTTGTTAAAACCTTCAAGTATTATAAAAAAAATTATCCAGAGAAAGGCGATGTTTTGATTTTTCTGCCCGGCGCCTATGATATAAGAAAAACTATTGAAAAATTTCAGGAAGAACAAGTGGCTGAAGATTATCTGATATTCCCGTTATACGGGGAACTCCCGCTTGAAGCACAGGAAGCGGCAATCAAACGATACAACAAAAAGAAAATTGTTGTTGCTACAAATATTGCTGAAACATCTGTTACAATCGACGGCATTACTACGGTTATTGACTCAGGACTGGCAAAGATTCCTATAACAGATCCGCTAACCGGCGTTTCTTCTTTATCGATAATAGATATTTCAAAAGCCTCGGCTGACCAACGCGCTGGCAGAGCTGGCAGAACAGCGCAAGGTTTGTGCATCAGAATGTGGACAAAACATCAGCATGAGGATAGACCCGATTTTGAACCCCCGGAAATCGTTCGTCTTGAACTATCGGAAATAGTCCTTTTGCTTAAAGCCGCGGGAATAAATGACCTTTCTGTTCTTAGTTGGTTTGATGAACCTCCGGAAGAATCGCTCTTTGCCGCCGAAAGACTTCTTAGAGAACTCGGCGCCATTGATGAAAAAGGAAGAATCACCGAAACCGGAATAAAAATGGCAATCTTCCCGCTTCATCCGCGATACTCCAGAATGTTACTTGAATCACAAAAATACAATTGCGTTTATTATGCTGCATTGATTGCTGCAATAGTGCAAAACAACAGGTTAGTGGGACATCTCTATCTGGAGGAACAAGCCATAAACTGCAAACGACTCCTGTTATGTCATGAAGACTCGGATTTCTTTATGCTAATGAAGGCTTTTAACTATGCTGTGGAAAATAATTTCGACTTTGTTAAATGTTTACGGACTGGAATCCAAGCCGAGGTAGCATATTCAATTTATTCCGCCCATCAGCAATTTCTAAATATTGCGGAAAGCGTAGGCCTTTCTATTTCCAAGAGCGAATTCAATAAGCAGGCAATCCGTAAATGCATCCTTGTTGGGTTCTCAGACCTTGTCGGCAAACGCGTGAACATTAGCAACGACCTCGCAGAAGTCGTCCATGGCAGAATTGGCAATATTGATTCGGAAACAGTGGTAAAAAAGCCGGATTTATTTGTAACATCGAAGATTTTTAAAAGTGAGGAGAAAGAAGAGCTTACGTTTTACCAGATAACACGGATTGAGGAAGAATGGCTAAAAGAACTTTTCCCTAATGACATCAAAAAATCTTCACCAAGACGATATTACGACCCGCAAACCCGCTCAGTCATTGAAGAAGAAAACATCCTCTATCGCGACCTTGTTTTGAAAAAATCCTTGCGTGTAGCTGCCCCGTCAGAGGAAACCGCAAAAATCCTTGCAGAAAAAGTGTTGTCCGGCGAACTTATTCTGAAAGACTGGGATACTTCGGTAGATAGATGGATTTTAAGAGTCAATTTTCTGAACAAATACTGCCTGGAATTGGGCATTCCCTACATCGGAGATGAAGAAAAATTAACTATACTCCAGCAAATCTGCTACGGCGCATCAACCTACAAGGAAATCAAAGACAGACCAGTTAAAAAGACTGTTTATTCTTTCCTTAATGAAAACCAGAGGGAGATTGTTGATAAATTTGCCCCCGAGCGCCTCAAATTATCCAATGGCAAAACGCCAAAAGTTGTTTACGTTGAGAATGGTTCGCCTTACATAGCAATGCGGATTCAAGAACTTTACGATGTTACTTCAATTCCACCGATTGCAAATGGCAAAGTCGAAGTCCTCGTCCACATTCTGGCGCCAAATATGCAGCCGGTTCAGATTACAAATAACCTGAAACGGTTCTGGCAGGAGCAATACCCTGATATCAAGAAGCAATACCAGAGGCTCTATCCCAAACATGAATGGCGATAGCAGGATTATTTGAATATTAGAATAAGTCTGTAAGTCAAAATTGAGTAAATATATGAAAAGCCCTTTCAAAAACTGGCTAGGAAGATTTGTTTATCTATTTATTCCACTTTTGTTTTTTAATTCTTTCTTAAAGGCGCAGGATTTGACTGAACTTGCGCGCAAATACGAAAAGATTCATAGATTTTCCACACTTTTCACAGCGCAGGATGTCAGAGATTACCTCTCTAATGAAAACGGGATTCAGAATGCCATAGACTGGTGCAGAAAAACAGCGGTAACAAAGGTGTATATCGAAAGTTTCCGAGATGGTTATCAGGCAGATACTAAAACCCTGATATCTGCGCGCGACAGGTTCAGAAAAGAAGGATTTATTGTTTGTGGTTGTATTACAACAACTGGTATCGGCAAGCCTTCCACAGGATGGTCGGCAATTGCATGCCTTACCGATTCCAAAACACAGGAAAAGGTTAAACAGATCTTTGAACACGCAGCATCCATATTCGATGAAATTATGATTGACGATTTCTGGTTCACAGATTGCACATGCGCTAGTTGCGATGCCGCAAGACGGGCAGGAATTGTAAAAATAGGCAACAAGGAATTTAAAGTCTATGGTAATACATGGGAAGATTACAGACGCAAACTGATGCTTAACCTTTCAAAAGAATATATCTTGAGCGCTGGCAAAAAGGTAAATCCAAACGCTAAGTTCATAATTAAATACCCACAATGGTATGACCGTTTTCATGAAAGGGGATACGATGTCCTCAGTGAAACCGAGGCGTTCGATAAAATATGGGTTGGTACTGAGACCCGCGATTATAACGATAAACGATGGGGCGGCACTGTTCAGTACGAAGGATATTTCATAATGAGATGGCTGGGCGGAATTGGCGGTGAAAAATGCGGTGGCGGATGGTATGACTGGCTTGGCACAACAAGAAACACCTACATCGAACAGGCACGCATGACCATACTCGCTGGCGCCCGGGAATCGTTCCTCTTTTGTTATGGAGGATTGCAGAAAAGCACTGGTCCGGATAATATCGCTGCGCTTCGCTCAAATCTCCCTGAACTCTTTAAAATTGCCGAAGAGGTAGCAAAAAGGAAAGTTATAGGCATTGCCGCATGGAAACCCGCAAACAGCCATCCGGAAGAAGAAGCCTATGTCTTTGACTTTGTTGGCATGATGGGTCTGCCGTTGGTTCCATGTCATGAATTCCCATCGGATTTCAGGGCTGGATTCTTTTCAGTCCATGCGCTTAAAGATAAAGACTTTATTAGCAAGTTCGGCAAATTTCTGGAGGCAGGAAAGATTGCCATCGTAACCGACGGTCTGGCTAAACGGATTGAGAATCAAGTGGACTTAAACCGCTCAAATGTGGTTCTTTTGAAAGTGAACCGAAATCCGAAATCCCTACTTCAACTCACAAGAGATGAACTCGACAGTATAAGAAAGACTGCGCTTAAGCCCTTCAACATCACATTCAGCGCGCCAAATAAAGTTGGTTTATTCCTCTTTGCAGATGGCAGTTATGTTATCGAAAATTTCAACGACGAACCAGCAGAAGTTGATTACAACGGAGTAAAATTAACAATTCAACCAAGAGCCTGGAAATATGAATGGAAATAGATTACGTGGTTTAAACCGAGCCGCAATTTTTCTGTCAGCAATTCTAAGTCTGACATGCGCCTGTTACAGCGCAGTTTATCAGGACAGAATTGTCTGGATTTTCGGATGGGGACTTAATTCAGACAATGACGTCCGCGAAATTAAAAAGGTCATGAAAACAGCTGCTGATAACGGATTCAATGCTGTTATGATGTCCGCAGGCATGGATACTCTTTGTAAACAAAACACAAATTTTTTCAAAAGACTGGAAGAGATTCTGACCACATGCCGCGAATATAACCTTGAGTTCATCCCCGGTGTCTTTTCAGTCGGATATGGTGGTGGCGCGCTATCTCACAACCGCAACCTTGCAGAGGGTATCCCTGCGTCGAATGTTCTTTATGAAGTCAAAGGTAATATTGCCGAATTTGTTCCGGAAAGCGGAAACTTGTTCCGTAATGGTGGGTTCGAAGAATACCGCGGAAACAATTTCACCGGCTACCGCTTTCATGACCAGCCCGGCGTCGTGAGCTTTGTTGACACAAACGTGTTTCATAGCGGGAAAACGTCCATCCGGTTAGAAAACTTTACCGCAAATCAATATGGTCACGGCAGAATTATGCAGGAGATTAAGGTTAAACCATGGCGGCTTTATCTTGTGAGTCTTTGGGTAAAGACCGAAAATTTAAAACCATCAGATGCGTTTAATCTTCAGGTGTTGGTTGAAGGACGCAGTCTTTCGCCACGCCAGTTCAAACTTCCACCCACAAGCGACTGGCGAAAAATTAGCATGGTCTTTAATAGCATGGATTATGAGACCGTCCGTGTCTATGCCGGGATGTGGGGTGGACGTGGCGGAAAATTGTGGCTGGACGACTGGGAAGTCAAGGAGCTTGGCATTATAAATGTCCTGAGGCGACCAGGAACACCGGTCTCTGTAACAAGCGATGACGGAAAAGAAGTCTACACCGAAGGTAAAGATTTTGAACCGATTATCGACCCTGCATTTTCTTTCTGGAACTGGGACAGAAAACCTCTATCCATAAAATTGACAAAAGACACCAGAATCAGGCAAGGTCAAAAACTACGCGTTAGTTGGTATCATCCGATGGTAATTCATGAATCTCAGGTTACAGTTTGCATGGGCGAACCTGAATTGTATCAGATTTATGAGCATGAATCCGAACTGCTCGCAAAATACGTTAAACCCAAACGCGTTATGTTAAACATGGACGAAATCCGGATGGGCGGAACCTGCAAGGCATGCGAAGGCAAAGACATGGCAAAACTGCTCGGAGAATGTATAACAAAACAGGTCGCTGCAATAAGAAAATATAATCCGAATGCGCAAATCTATATCTGGTCGGATATGTTAGATCCAAATCACAATGCCCATGCAAATTACTACCTCGTAAAAGGCGATTTTACCGGCTCATGGAACTATATCCCCAAAGACCTTATCATTGCTGTGTGGGGCGGTAAACCGCGCGAAAAAAGCCTCAAATTTTTCGATACTCTCGGATTTCAGACCCTTGTCGCGTGTTATTATGACGCGGACGATTTAAACGACGTCCGTGGCTGGCTAAACATCGCCGAAAAATGCAAAAATGTCCGCGGATTTATGTACACCCCATGGCAGAAAAAATATGAATTGCTACCCGGCTTCGGAAAATTGATTTCCGAAAAACATTAAAAAATCAGGAGCCAATATCCGTTCAGAGTTTTTCCAAATTTTGAGTTGTTAAAGATTAACCAGCAGAGATCAAGCAGCATAACTCTTACGATCTGGACTTTTCTTTTCATGCCAGAAAACTAAATATACTTAACCCACCACTCCACAACCGCTCGTAATAGACCAGAAAATGAAAAACAGACTAAGTCTTTATTTCAGACAAGCGGTATTGCTTCATCGATAAGCATAATCGGGATTCCTTTTCTTACAGGATACAAATATTTTTTATCGCTCCTTATCAGACCACCATCAATTTCTTCCCTTACAATCTCCCCTGCCCTGTTTTTTATCCTGCCGGATTTTATCTCTGAATTAATCCATTTTACCGTCTCTTCATCGGCAAACTCAAGTGGCTGATGAGTTTCCGGACAACACATTATCTTTAATAATTCCTTATCTATCATACCATCTATTTGCCTACTGAATTGTAATACTCCCTTATAGCGGCTTCGTAAACTATCTTCAGAGGCACTCCGTGTTTTAAAGCCGCAGCTTTGCAATCTTCGTACTCCGGAGCGCTTTGAATCCTTACGCCGTCCAGATAGCCCTCCTTGATTTTAATCTCTCCAAAACCGGTTTTGACAGTAACAAACTTCCTTTTTAATTTGAACCGCGAAAACTCCTGAACCCGTACCCCGAATGCTGTTGTTTCGGTTAAGATTAATTTAGCAAAATCTTCTGTCCTCGATACATCGCACAACAGATGCAGTACGACCCCCGGTCTGTTCTTTTTCATCTGCACGAAAGAATAATAGACGTCGAGCGCGCCTGCGGCTAACACCTTTTCCATGAAACCGCCAAGCACCTCCGGATTTATATCGTCCAGATTTGTCTCTATGACTGCCACATTATCGGTTTCCCAGTCGTGACCGATGGTATTTTTCTGTGCCTCGCCCAGAACAGCGCGCAGAACATTAGGTCTTGTTTTGCCTTCACGGCTTCCTAATCCATAACCAACCCTTACCGGTTTAAGTCCCTGCATCAGACCAAATTCGCGGACAAATTCTGCGATAATCGCAGCACCTGTCGGCGTTACAAGTTCCCCTGGCTCATCACATTGAGTAATTGCAATATTTCGTTCGGACAATATTTCAAGCGTTGCCGGAGCCGGAACAGGAAAATTCCCGTGAGCGCAATGAACAAATCCCCTCCCTTCAACCACCGGAGCAGAAAACACTTCAGGTCGCCCAAGTGCTTCAAGCGCCACACATGCGCCGATTATGTCAACTATTGAATCTATTGCTCCAACTTCGTGGAAATGAACTTTATCAACCGGACAGCCATGGATTTTTGACTCTGCCCTTGCAATCCTTGCGAATATGCTAATCGATTTTTCTTTAACCCAATCAGACAATCCGCTCTCTGATATTAATTCAGAAATATCCCGAAATGTCCGGCTTTCATGATGATGATGTCCATGCGCTTCATTCTTGAGCCCACATTTATCATGATTCGCGGAATTATCGTGATTATGCTCACCATGCGTCGTTAAATGTTCTTTATCATGATAAAGGTCATGTCCAAGTCCGTGATGTGAATGCTCGTCATCTCTGTCGTGGTCATGAACAGTTTCCTTTGGGTGTTCAATCACGTTAACTTTAATTCCGCTTATTCCTCTTGTAACCTTCCTGACCGCTTCAATCCGAACATCTCCGATTTTAATCCTTTGTAAAGCATCATTGATTACTGCGGCTTCTACCCCGAGGTCTATCATAGCCCCAAGAAACATATCTCCGCTTATGCCGCTAAATATATCAAGATAAAGCGTATTCATTTTTAAATCTTTACTCGTCGTTTTTCGTGACACATTCAGAAATACGATAAATGAAGAATCAAAACCATGCAATTAAAGTTTAAAAGATGATGTATTCCATCCCTCTCTACGCGGTTTCCTCATCCACTTTTATGGAACACCAATTCCACAAGAAAATCGAGTAACCATAAAAATATGGAATCAGTTAGCCATTATCTTTTTATAAATTTTATTCCTTTATTTTTAAAATCGTTATGTTAAAAATTCACACTAAATATGATTAGGATTATCAGCATAATAATTTTTATTTTAGCGGCGACAATAGTAAAGGCTCAAAGACCGCCAAATGATAACATAGCAAATCGTATTGTTCTGCCTTCGACGAATTACGTATTCACCATCGGTTCGAATGTAGGCGCTACAATGGAGGCGGTAGAATCTAACAAGGTAACTATCCCTGTTGGAAACTCCGTTTGGTGGGAATGGAAACCACCATACACAGGTTATTATATCTTCACCACTGACGGCAGTGATTTTGATACTGTCCTTGCTTTGTTCATGCCGGGTTCCGGCGGAAGTATATTGAAAATAAAAGAAGATGATAACGGCGTAACTCCGGATTTCGTCACATCTACGGCGAGCCTTTTCTCATATTATGCAAATTCCAATACCACCTATTACATTGCGGTATATGGCAAACGTAACGGCACAAATGTTGAAAGCGGAAATATTGAACTGCGGATTCAGCCAGACAATAATATGTTTGAAAACGCAATAGAACTCTACGGAGAAAGGGTGCAATCAATTAGTTGGAATGGTCATGCTGATGTTGAAACAGGTGAGACCTCCACAATAGGATTTAGTTACACAGGGAAAACTATATGGTGGAAATGGCGACCGCCACGTAATGGACAGTACTTAATTTCTACAATTGGAAGCACTTTCAACACAGTCCTTGGCGTTTACCAGAATATCACAAAAGTTCCTTCATCCGCCACAACTATTAGAGATGACGATTCAGGATCACCTGTTGACCTGACAAGTCTTGTAACTCTCAGCGCCACCACAAATAACGTTTATTATATTGTTGTTGATGGTTATCAGGAGGAGGAAATCAACTGGGCTGGCAAAGTCGTGTTAAGCATATTCCCCGATAACAATGTTTATACAAACAGAACAAGGCTTTATGGCACAAACGTAACCGATGTAAGTGCAAATGGAAAGGCTACCGTTGAACCTAATGAGATTGCTCTTTTGACAAGCGTTGTTACGCGAGAGCAAAGTCCTAATTACAAATCGGTATGGTGGGAATGGCAGGCACCTTCAAACGGAAAACTGACTGTAACAACAATGGGTAGCGATTTCGACACCCTGCTCGCAATTTATATGGGCGAAAGCAACTTCTTCGGAACAGGCTCGGATATAAAACTTCTTACATGGGATGACAACAGCGGTCCGCCGGAGGCAAATTTCACCGATTATTGTTCCCTTGGTGTAATACCTAAGCGTATTTACAAAATTCAGGTAATGGGAAACGGCAGCGATGGCTACGGAAAAGTTGTTATAAATTTAACATTTGAACCCGGTCCGCCCAATGACATGTTCACAAACCGAATCGTCTTGCCATCTACAAATAAAATCACCGTCTATGGCAATAACATCAACGCAAGCTCAGACGATAATGAGCCACTCCATGCCGGCTTAAATAGCGGAAAATCTGTGTGGTGGTCATGGACAGCGCCTGAAACCGGTCCGGTAAGAATTTCAACCTTTGGAAGCGATTTCGACACCATTCTCGCTGTATATACCGGAAACACTATCAATTCACTCACACCTGTTGCTTCGAATAACGATGATGAAGAACTCGGCGGGGGTTTAACCAGTCTGGTCACTTTTCCGGCAATTAAAGGCACCACTTATCAAATTGCGGTTGATGGATACAAATATGGCGACAACTACGATAGCATCGATGATGGCAACATCACACTGTCCATTGAGCAAGTGGCTGCGCCGCCTAATGATTTCTTTACCAATCGTATTATGCTCACAGGTGATATTGCAGTTGCAGTCGGCTCTAATCTCAATGCCACAAAAGAACCGGGCGAACCGAACCACGCCGGCGATGCCGGTGGTGCGTCCATCTGGTGGGCATGGAAACCGCCATTCTCTGGTATCGCTACCATCACAACCGAAGGAAGCGAAATCGATACCTTGCTCGGAGTTTACACCGGCACATCATTGACAAATCTTATGCTGATAGCCAGTAACAACGACGCCGACCCAGCAGACGGCGATTTTTCAAGCATTGTAACGTTCTATGCCTCCTCGAACTTAACTTACAATATCGCTGTGGATGGATTCGCCGGAATGACCGGAAAGATAAACTTAAAGATTGTTCTTACTACACCAACAAAGATTTCTTCAGCTGGAATCACGCCGGATAAAAACTTCAGCCTGAAATTCCAAACTTTACCGGGGCATCTTTATGAAATCCAATATTCCGAAGACCTCATTATGTGGTTCCCGTTAACTAACTTCAATGCAAACGGAAATTTATCAGAATTCATAGACTCAACCACAGGAGAATCAAAAATCAGATTTTACAGAATTGTCGAGTATCCATATTAAATCTGCAGCCTGACCTTTTGACAGTCTTTAGCTAATCATGTGATGCCTACGCAACACTCAGAAAAGAAGTTTGCGGGAAAATTAACTTTTGCCCTCCTTGTTTTATTGTTGTTATGCGAATACGCTGAAGTCCTCATTGGCGGATATTCATTTTTCTTCCGCGACTTCGCTATCTTTGCATACCCGAACGCCTATTACGTACGCAACTCTTTCCTCAATTCCGAAATACCATTTTGGAATCCATTGAATGAATTCGGTATCCCGTTTTTAGCTCAATGGAATACAATGGTATTATATCCCTTCAACCTGCTCTTTTTCCTCTTCCCGCCTGAATGGGGAATCAGCATATTTCCAATCCTGCACCTTGTTTTTGGCGGCATTGGAATGTATTGCCTTGCCAGATATTTCGTAAGAAATAATTTCGCTGCATTTTTAATCGCGCTCGGTTATCAGTTCAACGGAATCACAATTAACAGCCTCATGTGGACTAATAACAGTGCCGCCTTCGGCTGGATGCCATGGTGTATTCTAAGCGTTCTTAGGGCAATCGGTTCGGACAAATCAAAATACATCGTTGTCTCAATAATAATCTGCTCAATGCAAATATTGACCGGCGCGCCAGAAATTATCGGGTTTACATGGATTATCATTTTGTTTTCAGCATTGATCGAGTTTCTAAAATCTGCAAAAAAATCAGCCATAGTTAAAAACTTTTCTCTTATATGCATCGGTTCGCTTGCCCTGACCGCCATACAGTTGCTTCCATTTATCCAACTCCTTGCAAATTCACATAGAGTAACCACCGGCGGCGATACTAACTGGTCGCTCGGTTCCCTATTTTGTCTGATTACGCCGTTCTACAACTCATTTGAATGGTCTTACGGCGTCATATTTCAGAAAGACCAATACTGGACATCCTCAATCTACATACCGATAGGTCTTATTTGGCTTGGTATTGTTGGCATATTCTATAACCGGTCACATTACAAATGGTTGTTTATTATTCTATCAATCGTCGGTGTCCTTATTGCATTAGGGAATAACTTCATCGTATATCCGTTATTAAAAAAGATTTTACCTTTCTTCGACCTGATACGTTTCCCGATAAAATTCATTATCCTTTACGTGTTTTCTATAATTTTACTTGCGGGATACGGATTTAAATTTGTAACTGAAAACAGAAACTTTCGCAGAAAATATATACCTTTATTGGTTTACGTGCTTATTGTGGGACTACTCGCTATTTCAGCAATCCTGAGCATTAACACCCATAATCAAGGATTACCTAAAGATTTTATTATAAAAAATTTAGCGTTAAGAATCATCTTCTTAACTTCCTTTGTATCAATACATTACCTATTGCGTAAAAAACCAGATTTTAGCCACATCTTCTTAATTGCCGCCATGATTTTGCTGTTTCTTGATTTTAAAACACATGCACCAAAACAAAATCCATCAGTTGAAAGCTGGGTTTATAAACCCGACCTTCTAAATGCCGAAAGACCAGATGGATTTAAAAATGGAAGAATCTTTACAAGACACGACAAAGATTTCTATAAATTTAACCAAATAAAAAACGACCCTGTATCTGATGTCTTGTCAAAACGGCTCGGTTTATATTCAAATCTTAATCTTCTGGAAGGACTTGCAAAATTAACAGGCATGTTCTCTCTCCACCTCCGCGAGAGTAAAATAATTCTGGATAAACTATATGAAGACGAGGATAACATTCCCGATGGGTTTGCTGACTTTTCAGGAATCAGATGGAGACCTGCCCCCGGAAAACAATATGTCTGGGAACCCCGCCGGACAGCCATGCAATTAATCTCTGCCGGTCAAAATATCTTGTGGCTCAATGAAATACAAACTTTTGAAAAAATCTTTTCAAAAGAGTTCAATCCGCAAACTACAGTCTTTTTACAAGACGATTCCCAAAATCCCCTCCGTAATGAAGCTAATCCTAATGTGCCCGTTTTGTTAACCGAAATAACAGCTAATAGACTAAAAGCCACTATTTCCTGTGATACCACTACATCCGTTGTTTTTTCAATGGCTTACTATCCATGCTGGGAGGCACTTGTGGACGGAAAAAACTCGAAAATATACAAAGCCAATTACGGATTTCAGGCTATAATTGTCCCTGCCGGAAATCATATTGTGGAATTTATTTACAGAGACAAATTATTCTACACAGGCTTAATATTCTCCGCACTAACTTGTATTACACTCTGTTTTTTTCTAATCAGACAAGATTAAATTTGGTAATCAAACTTAAATATAGTAAATTTTATATAGACCGTGCGACCCAACAAATAGACTGGCATGGCAGTTGCTAATCAGAAATTGTGGCAAAAATTAGAACTTTGAACGACAACCGTTAAATATGCGGTTATTAAAACCCAAATTAAAACAAAAGGCGTTCTCACTTGTTGAAGCCGTCGTTGGCATGGGACTAGTAGGAATTGTTTTCGTTTCGCTCTATGCCGGGATATCGTTTGGCTTCAGTATAATCCAATTAATGCGGGAAAATCTGCGCGCAACCCAGATTATTGTCGAAAAAATGGAGACTATAAGGTTATGTAGTTGGGACCAGATAACAAGCGGTACCAATCTTCCACCAGATTTTGTTGATTACTATTTCCCGCGTGGTCTCTTGGATAAGCGCGGAATCACATATTACGGAACCCTTACAATCACTAACGCAAACACAGGCGCATCTTATAACGATGATATGCGCTTGGTTATAATTTCACTTACATGGACAAATGGCGGCATTAAACGAACACGGACAATGTCAACTTACGTTGCAAAAAATGGAATGCAAAACTACCTATTTTAGTGTCTAATTATTAGGTTTATGTCTAATTTAATGTCTAAAATACAGACAGTGTATGATTCTCAAAATTGAAAAACATAAAAATATCTGGGGATTCACCCTTGTTGAGTTCATGGTTACAGTTGGGATCGGCTCAATCATCTTCCTTGCCGTGGCTTCACTGTCGCTATATACCGGACGTAGTTTTGCAGGAATCTCCAATTACTTAGAACTCGACCGGGAAAGCAGAAACGCCCTTGATACTATCACAAGAGACATCAGACAGGTAAATTTCCTTGACTCGTTCACTACCAATAGGCTCATCTTTGAAGATAGTGACAGAAAGCCTCTGATTTTTCATTACGATCCCAATAACAAAGTATTTTATAAAGTTAAGGACGGGGTTACTAATGTTTTACTTCGTGGGTGCGATGAACTCGTAATCAGAATTTATCAGCGGAATCCTGTCCCCGGCAGTTACGATTTAATCCCAACAACAAACGCCGTCCTGTGCAAGGCTGTTGATATAAGTTGGGTATGCACAAGGAAGGTTTTAAACGGGCTGATTAATACAGAAAGCATTCAAACAGCCCGTGTGGTAATCAGAAAACAAAAAGATCTTAGCCTATGAAAATAAAAATCGCTCAAAAATATAAAGTGAGTGCCAGTGTCCTTGCAATGACCATTATTATAGCAGGGATTATTGGCTTTACCCTGGCGAGTTACTTGACATTCATAAGCGCCCAGAATCGTTCCATTATACGCTCACAATGCTGGAACGCCACAATGCCACTGATTGAGGCAGGGATCGAAGAAGCCCTTGCCCATTTAAACAAAAACGGCCTGACTAACTTATATAGTGACGGATGGAATTTTGAATTCGGTTTAGCAGTGAAAAGAAGAACTCTTGGCGAAGGTCGGTATGTTGTTGTCATAATACCAAAGTCGCAGCCAATAATTGAAAGCGCCGGATTTGTCCCAGCACCGATTGCATTTGGAAGTTCGATGGTAGGTTCATCTACTCAGTTTCAGTGGTCAGGGGGTAGCAGTTCAAAGAGTGAAGTCCGTCGTACTGTTCGTACCACTGTATCCGGTGGTCCTATTTTTGCAAAGGCAATGACGGCAAAAGGAAGAATAGACTTTAATGGCAATAATGTCCAAACAGATAGCTTTGATTCTGCCGACCCTAATTTCAGCATCGATGGCAGATACCATCCTTCAAAAAGAAAAGATAATGGCGATGTTGCAACAAACTCCGGTGAACCGAATATGTTGAATGCCGGAAATGCCAATATCCTCGGTTATGTGGCAACTGGTCCCGGAGGCACAATCAGTATAGGTCCAAATGGCGTTGTGGGTAGTCTTGCATGGTATAATGCCGGCAACAGAGGTATTGAACCCGGACATTTCTCCGACGATATGAATATGAGTTTCCCATCTGTAGATGTTCCATTTACAGGTGGATACACCCCGGCTGGTGGAACTGTAACAGAGACCAATGTTCAATATCGATACGCCACTATTACATCTACCGAATATCCCACCGATCCCACCGCAACGGGTATTGTAACAAATTTTGGTATTGTAACTACAACAAACTACCCGACAATTGTGCCCCCTGACGGAGTTACGACAAACTATGTTACAATTAGCACAACTGACTATCCTTCTCCTGCTCCACCGGGACCCATTACAACAAACATTATAATGATTACAACTTACAAATTCCCCGGGCAGGTGCCAAGATTAACGATAGGTTATATTAATACAAACACAACCTACTATCCTACTAATGTTGAAGTATATGGTTCGATTACAACTAACACAGTCCAATCTTCCGTCAAATGTATATTAAATCCGATGCCATCAAAGGATTCACCCCCACCTACCGATGACAGCGCGTATGGCTACATACCTGCACCGGGAACCTACGTTGGAGGTTTTACATACAATTATAATAATCCCGAAAAAGCATGGTACCGGTATTACCAAGCGATCCAGTCATATTCATATACAGTAAAAGTGTATTCTTATCCAAGCGAAGTTTATACTTATAGTATTCCAAGTTATACATACAAAACGCCTATCTCCTACACCTATATGCAAAGAACCGCCACAAATGTTGTAGTCACAAGCACAAGATATGATTACATTCTTGATAGTTACGATTACGTTCTTGATAACCTTTCGGGCTCTCTTTATGTTCGCGGTAATGCAAGATTACTAGTAAAAAACAATATTCAGATTACAGGGAATAACGCAATTGTTATCGGTCCAAATGGCTCTCTCAAACTTTACATGGCAGGCGCAAACACAAAGATTGCCGGAAACGGCGTTATTAATAAAAACGGTAACGCATTGAACTTCCAGTATAACGGTCTGGATTCTAACACTTCCATTGATATTAGCGGAAACGGACAGTTTACCGGCGTCTTATATGCCCCAAATGCATCACTATTTCTCAGAGGTGGGGGTAATAATGCGGAAGACTTTATCGGCGCAATTGTCGCAAATAATATAACAATGAATGGGCATTTCAACTTTCACTACGACGAAAATCTGATGCGGAAAGGACCGGCTCGACGATACCTGATTTCCAATTGGAATGAAGTTGATTTTGAAACCACACTTATTTATGTATTGGGTTTATTCAAGAGGTCATCATAACCAGTTCAGGGGAAATCCGAAATCTATTTTAAAGTAATTCAGAAATCATGTTCCCGGTTTGATTGTGGTCTGAATGACAACCTGAGGCGGTTCATCCTTTTTCTTTGTATGCTCGCTGTACGTAATCAATGCGGCGCCAACCATAATAAGCGCAACACCAGCCCATCTCACAGTTGAAACATTTTCATTCAGAAGAAACCGGGCGGCAAGCGTAGTCATTACAAAACTTAATGAAGTCAATGGCCAAATAAAACTAACATCCTTCTGCCCAAGTAGATAAAGCAATCCAATGAAAAATACTAGCTCAAGAAACAATCCAAGCATGAAATGTTTGTTCACGAATGCATTGCCAACCATCTTCAATATGTTTTTAAACATTCGTGTCTTTTGCTCACGCTGCTTATAGCGGACAACTATTTCGTCAACGCCTTTTTTAATTTCTATTACGCCTAACGCCTCTATTACGAAGGCAGCAACTAATATGACTAAAATTTTGACCATATCTAAATATCCTGATATCTTACCAGTTTTATGCCATTTTCGCAAATCATCTTCCTTATATCCGCATCTATTAATGCGGTGAATTCATGGATTGAAGATTTTTTCGAAGGATGCGAGTAAATTTCTGTAATCCCGTCCGGCAAAACCTTCAGTAAATTCTTAAGATAATTAGCGTCAACGCGTCCGTTCTGTAATAGACCAAAAACGCGGTC
>Ga0315298_1002775_pt1 | contig 28875 bp, 26 predicted proteins | sample WHS_1_MG_FD_203077 | JGI IMG/M metagenome (GOLD analysis project Ga0315298, IMG submission 203077) | Extremophilic microbial mat communities from Washburn Hot Springs, YNP, Wyoming, USA - WHS_1_MG | ecosystem: Environmental > Aquatic > Thermal springs > Hot (42-90C) | place: USA: Wyoming... | reverse complement strand
GTCCCAGGCCGCTTTAGCCCGCTCAATCACAGCCCGGTCGCTACTGGCTACAACGTCAAAACCAACGAGCCTCATATCAACTCCACCCACCGCCAGTGAATCCCCGTTTAAATCTGCACTTATTAGCCTTGCCCTGACATCGGCTGCCAGCTCACCGCTGTGGCTGACCTGTTTGTCAAAAAGCACAACAACCTCTCTGGGCCCCGCCTTCGCCAACACCTGGATCAAAATTGAAATGGCTCGCGAAGTGGCTGGCCCGAACTGATACTTGCCAAAGATGGCCCTGAGGTCGCGTATGAAACCATCGTTGCACAAAATTACCTTTCTACCCATCAACATGCCCTCAATCGTTATCAGCACATTGTAGCCGTCCACTCCCAGCCTTTTGCCCCTCACGCCACTCATTTTGACCAATTTTTGCCGGTGTTCAACGATCTCTTTTTTTGAAAATACACATCGCGCCAGCAAGTGACGTTCGACCAGCGGTAGCCTGTAGTGATTGGAGACGAAGTTGACCGCAGACTCCCTGGGATATCCCTGATTAAGCAGGTAAAGCAGGTCCCTGAGGGCCTTTTTCACTAACATCAGGATCATCGCTCTAGATATATGGCCGGCCTCAGCGGTAGGGACATCACCGCCCGGTTCTGTGGATCATAGCGGGTCTGGTCATCGGCTCTAAACACATGGACCTCGCTTAAACCGAACTCCCGGCATATGAAGTCAACTGCCTCTCTCAGTATTTGCAGCTCATCCAGAGGAGCCGAGGCGATGGTGTCAAGCTCCTGCTCCGACATTTTCCTTATCTCTTGAACCGTTTGCTGGAGAAACTTGGCAAGGTCGGCCTTCTGCAACCTGAGCCCCAGCCTCCTCTCCACATCCCTTATCAACTTACCCATATCAACCTGGCCGGCCCGTGAGTGCTCGAGCGCGATCAGAAAGGCCCGCCACTTCCATTCCTGAGCTACGTAAAGACACAGCTTCCTCGGCACCTCCTTCATCACCTTTACAATCTTACCGATGTCCTCGAGAATCCTGATGATAAAGTTCTCCGCAAACTCCGCTTCCCTATTCACCAGACCGGTCTCAACGGCCGGCCATTCCGCCGCTGAAACGAACCCCACTCTGCCGGATTTTTTCCAGAGTTCCTCACAGATGTGCGGAGTCGAGGGAGCCAGCAGCCTGAGCCATGAGTCCAGCACCCGCTTGAGTATGCAGGCCCGCACTTCGGGACGATTCTCCCGCTTCAGGAACCAGCGAACGTCCTGCATCAGCATGAAGAAGGCGTGCTGCGTCGCCTTTCTGGTCTCAAAGCTGTCAAGCGCCTCCGTCGTCATCCTGATGTGCTGCTGAAGCCGGCTCAGCATCCACCTCGCCGGCTGGTCAAAACTCGACATCTTTTCATCGGGCAGGGAGATTATCTCTTCGGCCAGGGAAACGAAGCGCTCAAGGTTCTTCTGCATGGAAAAGGCGTCGCTGGATCGCCAGTCGAAATCCTGCCATGGCTCCACGGTTGACATGAGATAGAGCCTGACCACGTCGGCCCCGTACTCCGCCACGGCCTCATTTATCGCCACGATGTTCCCCCTTGATGAGGACATCTTCTGGCCCTCCAGCACGGCTATCCCGAAGCTCACTATTCCCCGCGGACAGAGTTCCGGAAACAGCAGGGCGTGGTGGAAGATGTGGAAGGTGAGATGGTTGGGGATAAGTTCGTTGGCCGACATGCGGTAGTCAAGGGGGTACCAGTATGTGAACTCCCGCCGCATCCGCTCCAGCTTTTCCAGCTCGATGTTCGTCAATCTTGATAACTCCTGCGGGTCTCCCTTCCCATAGAAAATGTAGTCAAAAACTTCATCCCTCAGGTTGGCGGGGTCGATCGTCTTGAGTATGTGCGAAATGGTGTAGTAAGCCATGTAGATCGTGGAATCGCTGAGCGACTCGATTATCCAGTTCGGCGCCCAAGGAGCAGGAGTGCCCATGCCGATTATGCGGGTGCAGGGCCACTCGTGAAGCCAGTCTATCGTGTGTTTGAACTGCTCGCGGGTCTCAGGCGGAACAAGGTGCATCCGATCTAGGCAGGCTCTGGCCTTGTTTTTCCATTCCTCGTCAGCGTAGTTCAGGAACCACTGATCCTCAACAACCTTCACTACCACAGGACTGCCGCACCTGCAGGTCACCGGCCTAGCGGAGAACTCAAACATGATGGCCCCCTCGTTCGCCGCGATCAGATCATTGCGCACCGCTGTTTTGGCTTGAGAAACCTGCATCCCAGCATACCTGGGGACCCAAGAACGCATCCTGCCCTTGACAAACTCGTTCCGATAGACCTCAGCCGTGGCCTCCTCCAACTTAAGATCCTTCTGGTGCCTGATCCCCATCCTGTTGACGACATCAACAGCGGGTGATTCGCTAAATCCCTCAACCTCGATCAGCGAAATCGGCTTTAGCCCAGCGACTTCCTGGGGATCTATACCGAGCCGGAGAAGAGGTTCCGGATTCTGTTGCAGCTCGAGCAGCGCAACGTAATCGTAAGGAGCATGCGCTGGCACCGAACCGACGACGCCGGTCGCGTTATCCGGATCAACGAAGCTAGCGGGCAGTACCGGGACCATCTTGTGGGTCAGCGGCACTTCTACCTTCATGGTGAAATTTATGTTAACTGGTCTGACCTCTCCGACCTCAAAACCCTGTTGACGCAACTTGTCGACGGCCTGCTCGCTGACAATCCAGCTCTCGCCTCCAACAACAACGCTAACGTAGCTCCCCTCAGGATTCAACCACAGATTGGTCACACCAAAGACTGTTTCCGGGCGCAGCGTCGCGGCGGGCAGGATTTGGTCCCCATACCTGTACTTCAAAAGCGTGAAATCGATTATCTCTGCGCCTTCCCCTTCGAGCAAATCATGGTCGGTGACGGGGTTACCATCGTTTGGGCACCACTTGACGGGATGCTTGCCCCTCACTATCAATCCGGCGCTCTGGATCTTGTGGTACTGCCAGGTGACGAACTTGCTGTATGCCGGGTCCACGGTGGTGAATTCGCGGCGCCAGTCTATGGAGAAACCGAGCCGCTCCATACCCTTACGGTAACTGAGTTCGCTTTGGCGCGCGAAGTAATCGGCAAAGAGCTTCGGGTTTTCAAAGTCCTTGAGGGTTTCCTCTGGTATCCTGTAGCGCTCAGTCAGGACCCTCACGAAACTGGGCTCACGGCGTGCGACGCGCTTCGACGCCCCAACAATTGGCGTTCCGGTGAAGTGGTAGGCCATCGGGAAGAGCACGTTGTAGCCACGCATGCGCTTGTAGCGGGCGATCACGTCGGGCACTGTGTAGGTGCGGCCGTGCCCTATGTGCATAGGGCCTGAGACGTAAGGGTAAGCTACGGTCAGGTAGAACTTTGGCTTATGGCTTGGCTCCGACTCAAATAGTTTTGCCTCTCGCCAAGCGGCCTGCCATCGGGCGTCGATTTCCCCCCAGTTCACCATGTCACCGCCACCTACAACTAAACAATCATCGATAAAAAAGATGCATTCATGTTTTTATCTTCTCTGCCGTTGTAAAATCTCTATTCTTCCGGTGAGTTTCGGGTGACAGGGAGCATTTTCCTTTTAACCGAATCCCTTAGGATCGAGCAAGAAACTCTGGCAGCACATGAGGACAAGTATTTGCCAATTTAAGCCATACAGCAAGGAGTATAAAATGAAAAACAAGCGAGCGTTTTTTCCATCGACATCGCCGCCTGACATGAGGAATCGAACTCCCTCACGGAAAAGCTTGAGATCTCTGAAGCCGTCACAATTTAAGAGAGTAACAAAACATGCGCGAAGCACCTGAGCGGGTTGGAAGTTATGAACTACCGGAGAGCCACAAGACAGGGTGCAAAGGTTGCGGTCCAGCGTTACTTAAAGGGAAGGAATCGCGTTGAGACAGACGAGATCAGCGATGCCTGTAGCTGAACTTAACTTTTGCTGGAGATGAAGCAGGAGGGATGGGATGAACCTAGTCCGAGAAGATAAAGTGCATCTGAAGTCACACCTCCACAGCCGACCCAGTGAGTTCGCGGCACCGCGCCACAGAGGCCTCCTTGGAAGGTCGGCCATGGCGGAAGTGGCAAAGGTGTAGCTGGTGTTAAAGCTGTAATTTTTCAAGCTTTTGGTCATAACTTTGGAGATAACTGCCTTTCACAGGTTTCCTTTGCCCTCTTTAACGCGGCGACCAGAAAATCGGTTTTTGGACCGCCCCCCTGCCCTATGTCTGGTTTGCCTCCTCCGCCTCCTCCGATTACCCTCGCGGCCTCCGCTGCGATTGCCCCGCAGTCGACACCGGCTTTCACAGCCTCTTCACCGGCCATCACCACTATCCTAGCCATGTCGTTGCTCGAGCCCAAAACCACAACTAAAAATTTATCATCAGAGGCGAGCGCGCTCCCAATCTTTATCAACTCGGTGGAGCTCGCACCATCAATTTCATCTGATATGAGTCGCACCTTTCCCACTTGCTTGGATTTTGCCTTGAGCTCCGCAAGCTTTAACTCAGCGACCCTCCGGCTCATTCTGTCAACTTCCCTCTGAGCGGCCTTCCAGTCGTCAAACAGCTTATGCGTGGCTGAGGCGACCTTGTCAGGCGGGACCTTCAGTATCTCTGCTGCGCTGGCAAGCTGCTTCTCCAGCGCCTGCACGAACTTCAGCGCGGCCTCTCCGGCCGCAAACTCTATGCGCTCGATGCCGTCCTGAATCCTCTCAGCTTTGATAACCTTAATGAAGCCGACCTCGCCCGTGCGTTGATAGTGAGTGCCGGCGCAGGCCTGGGTGTTCCACCCCTCTATATCGACCACCCTGACCAGCTTTCCGGGAACCACCCCGCCCTGATACAGGTCAAACCCATATTTTTGCTCCGCCTCGTTGCGGTTCATCCACTCGACCCGGACCGCCCGATTCTGGATGACCACCTCGTTAGCCAAGCGCTCTATCTCCAGAAGGTCTTTGGTAGCGACCCGCTTGTGATGGGAGATATCCAAGCGTGAACGTTCGACACCTTTTTGAGCTCCCTGCTGCCAAACGTGGGGACCGAGGACACGCCGTGCCGCGCCCAGCAGGATGTGCGTCCCGGTGTGGTGGGCCATCAGCGCGCTCCGTCTCTTCCAGTCTATCCTGCCCACCACTTTTTGCCCGGGTTTGAGGTTACCCCGCTTGAGCCGGTGTAAAATCAAGTTTCCGCTTTTCAAGACGTTGCTGACCTCGAACTTTGACCCCTTCGCCTCGAGCACACCGATATCGCTGGGCTGCCCGCCACCCTCAGGATAGAAGGCTGTGCTATCGAGGATCACGTATTCCTCGAGGGTCCGCAGCACTTTTGCCTTGAACTCCCTTAGATAGGGATCCCAATAGTAGAGCGCCTTTGTGGGTGGAAGGCCCCTCAGCTTTTTCATCGGGACTGGAACAACCGGCTCGGGCACGTGCCTGCTCCTGCCGTGAAACTTGGCAACCTTGATGTCGAAGTCCTCGGGTATGTCCACCCTGACTCCGAACCTGCCCGCGACTTCCTTCACCATCTCGGGTCTGAGGCCGTGGCTGTCGTAGAATTCTGTGAGCTTTTCTGGCGGCAGCGGCTCCGCCCTAGCGCGCAGCTCTGCGGCCAGCCTCTCCACCAGCCTGCTTCCTCTGGCGATGGCGTCCCGGTAGCGCTGTTCCTCAAGCTCCACCACTTCTAAGATGTAGCTGGAGCGCTCCTTGAGCTCTGGAAATTGCCCGTAAAGGGTGTTTAAGCAGAAACTCATGAGTTCGGCGAGCGGCTTCTGGATGTTCAACTTTCTGACCAAGTCTATCGTCCGCCTGAGGACCAGCCTAGAGAGATACCCCTCGCGAACGTTGCTCGGCGTTATGCCATCGCCAAACATGAAAGCGAGGCAGCGGAGATGATCGGAGATGGCGTAAATTGACTCGAGCGGTGAGAGCGACCTATCCACATCTTCGATACTCATGTTCATCCGCTGCGCGACCTTTGACCTGAGTTCGCTGAGGTCTCTCCCGCTTTCGATATCGATGAGCCCGGCCAGCCTTGAGTTCTCCTGTAAGAGCTCGGGCGGTGGCATCGCCACCCCTGCGAGCTTAGACAGGTGCTCGATCATCGGAGAGAAGATGACCTCATAGCTCGTTGCGCTGCCCTGCGATAACCAGGTCAGGCGCTCAATTCCATACCCGGTATCCACGATCTGGAGGGGCAGTGGCCTGTATTTCCCACCCTCACCAGCATAGTGCATGAAGACCAGTGTCGCCACCTCCAAGCCACGCACAATCACCTCAAAATCTTCGCCCGCGTTCCCGCCGCCCTCCCAGACATCCTGAACATAAGAGATTTCCTTGGATTTTATTCCAAGCTCATTGGTGAGGAATTTGTGGCAGAGCTCAACTGTCTCATCGGTCCAGTAGATCCTCTGCCGTCTTGAGTTGAAGGCATGGTGCCCGCCCATTAAAAAGAGAGTTAGGTGGCGCCCCGAGCGCCCCACGTTGTCGATGTCCTTCAGGCGTATGCTTGGCTGGCTCACCACCAGAGGGTTGGCCGGTGGCGGTACCAGGCCGCTGGTGACCCAAGGCTGGAAATCCGCGATGGAGGCTATCGTCAGAAAAATATCGTCGCGCCATCTGCAGACTACAGGGTACCGCTTGATGATCTTATGTCCGTGCCTCTCAAAGAACTTTAGAAAAGTTTTTTCCATCTCAGTCAAGGTATACTTTCTCTTCGTCGGCGGATCTCCTATGAAAGTATACTCGTCGCAGGGGGTGTCGCCGCAGGTGCTCCTACCAGAATCCAGCGTCCAAAATAACCTTCCACACTTTGAGCACCTCTTTCTCTCGAAGCCCTTGCGCCTGAAAAGGTTGACCTGGTAGATGTCCTTCACACCACCACTCCGACAAGCAAATATCAGTGTCAGAGTTAAAAGTCTTCTCAAAATCGCTGAGCAAGATTTCTGAGCGGAACCTGATTAATCCCTGGCTCTCACTGGTGATGATGAGGCAAAGCCATCTTTGTCAAATGTGTGACGAGATTTAATTCTAGCCGAACAGCGCGCCAAGCCCGGCCAAGGCTTCCTCTTCCTTTTTCTCCTCGACTTTCTCCTCTTTCTTTTTCTCTTCGGGTTTAGCCGGAGCGGTCGGAGCTGAGGGTGCCGCAACAGCGGGGATGGCCGCGCTCTTGATCGCCTCGTCAATATTGACGCCCTCAAGTGCTGCGACCATGGCCTTGACCCTGGCCTCATCCACATTTACCCCGGTGGCCCTCAACACGCTCGCTAACCCAGTTTCGTCGATCTTCTTGCCGACCGAATGCAGCAAGAGCGACGCGTAGACATATTCCATTTTTTAACCTCCATAGTTTCTGATGTTATAACCTCGACATTTATCCCCTTTTATTGCTCTTTAGGCTTTTCCTCAGCACTGACTTCAGCGGGCGGGCTTATTCCCAGCGTGTTTTTTAAACCGTCGTCAAGCGCCTGCAGGTTTCTGTTTGCAACAGCTTTTGCCAGGCCCAGCATCTCGGCGCTGGCTCGTGCAAGGAGCAGGGGCAGAATCTGGGATACCGGCAGGCAGGCGTTAAGGGCGAGGTTCTGGGCGGTGGTGGTGGCCTTAACTATCATCAAGCCGATGGTGAGAGGAGTCGGGTAATTCACGTTCAGAGCCAAGTTGAAAGCGTTCAGACTGGCCAGCCGTATCTGCTCGATGGTCTTCCTGTCGTCTATCTCAAGGGCCGCACCAGTAAATATCATGCCGTCCTCGTAAACAGCATGCAGCTTGAGACCTAGCTCCAGAGGCATGATGCCGAACTTTGGTAGAACCTCCGATATCTCCTTTGTTATCATATCGCCCGCTTTCAGGAGATGGCAGTCCTCAAGTATCACCACCTTGCCCGCCTGAATGCGCGCCTTGATGCCGACGCGCTGCAGTTCTCCGACCACCGGGCCGGGTGTAAAGTCCGTTTCACCAGCGGGTATGACAACATCCTTCGTTGACTTTGATCCCGGCTTGGCTGGTGCACTTATCTTGCTGTCGCGCAGTAGCTTGCTCAGCTTGAAGGGATTCATCCTGGTGAAGATCATCCCGGTCTGACCACTGAGAAAGGAAGCCAGCTCACCCAGCTTAGAGTTCTTGGTCCTCGCGGCCTCCTTTATCGCTATTGAAACCAGTGTGTTTTTAGAGACGACAATTTCAGCCTGGCCACGCAGCTTCTGACGCATCTGCTGGAACTGGCTGGCGGGAAGGTTAGAGATGTCAAGGACCCCGATCACGGGATAGCTCTCGATAAGCTTTATCAGCTCACCAACAGCTTCTTGCTTCCACCGAGGAACTTCCGCCGCCTTGGGCTTTGCCATCATGCCTGCACCTCCAACTCTACGGGCTTTCCCATCGTGGCCTTTATTTTGACTGAGGCCACCTTGGAAAGATCTCCTCCCAACTTCCTCTCAACCGCGTCAAGTATTGCCTTGGCGTTCGCGGCGAGCTGTTCATCGCCCATGCTCTCAACCCCAATCTTGGCGTTTATCGCCATCTGCTCCTTGGTCGCGATCCTTACGCTCCTTTTCAGCCTTTCAATGACCGGGGCGGGATCGGCTGTCGGCGGGATAGGCTTCGGCATCTTGCCCCTAGTCCCGAGAACCGGACCCAGCGTCTTGCCAATGAGAATCATCAGGTCGGCCTGAGCAATTGAGAAATCAAAGCTTTCAGCGAGTTTCTTCATCTGCTGGCGGTTCTTCTGCAGCTCCGCAATCTCAGCCTTTCCCAGTACCTGAGCAGCCCCGGCCTCGCGCGCCTTACGGGCAAGCTCACCCTCAGCAAACGCGATCACCTTTTTAGGCTCACCCGCATAATGCGGCAACACAACTTCTTCCGCGATCTTTCCCTCAGGTTTCTTGGGGTCTATTTCCTTAAGAGCTATCTGGATCTCAAATGACTGGCTGAACTTTCGCTTGGGGCTGGCCGCCCTAGCCATCTTCACCGCACTTATCAGATCCCTAGCCTTCTCAACCATTCACTTCAACTCCTCGTCATGCCCTCCTTTATCGACCTCCCGCTGAACCTCCCGTGCATCCTTGCCATCAACAGTCACGCCGAGGCTCAGGCAGGTGCCCAGCACCTCCTTGACTGCGGATTTCAAGGACTTGGCCAAGCTGGTACCTGATTTCAGCCTCGCGATTTTTATTACCTGCGCAAGGCTCAGATTCCCGACGACCTCACTGCCAGTTGTCTTGGCACCCTTTTCCAACCCAAGCTCTTTCTTTATTAAGGCGGCGGTTGGCGGCGACCCAACTTCGACCGAGAAATCCTTGGTCTTCTTTTTCACCACGACCGTTACCGGTACCTTCATACCGGCAAAAGAACTGGTAGCCTCGTTTATCTTTGCGACGACCTGCGCCACATTAATTCCCAGCGGACCAAGAGCTGGACCCAGAGGTGGTCCGGGGGTCGCCTTCCCTCCCTCCACCATGACTTTTACCCTGGACTCCATACAACAACCCCAGAATGGGCTGAACGTTCCCTCAAAAATAAGCCGCGAACGTTAAAAACACTATGGTTTGTCCCCCACCATAAACGTCCGCGCTCTCGGGAAAGCCAAGCTGAGGTGGTGATACGGTTTTTTAACTCCCAGCTAACTCAGGACTTCCAGCTTACCGTAGATTCCGGAGCTTACGTGGACCTCGCCGCGGTAGGACCTCGAGTAGCCGTTTGTTATTTTGATTTTACTGCCAACCTTCACGCGGTCAACATCGGCGTCCCAGAGAGAAACTTTTACGCGGCCCGAGTCGTCCTCTCCTACGGCGGTTGTAACTCTACCCTCCCTGCCATCCCTCCTTGTGTAGGCCCGGGGCTCTTCCATCTCAACTATCGTGAGTTCGAGATCGATGCGCCGCATGTCTGGCCTTACTTCACTTGCTTTCACCCTCACCCTCCTTTTCCTTCTTCTGCAGGATCTTGACAGAGTCGCCGCGAACAGTCACAGGGATCGGCACAGTCGCCTCGAAAAGCTCCACTGTTATCTCCTCCTTTCCCTGGTCAACCCTTATTATCCTGGCGCGCTCCCCGCGAAAAGGCCCGGAAATAAGCTCCACGATGTCCCCTATCTCCATCCCGACGACGGCTGCCTTTGGGATGAGGAACTGCTCTATCTGTGATATGGGGACTTCACCGGCCACCATTCCCTTCCCATGTTTTATACCCAATCGAGCGCGTTCGATGGTTGTCTTCCCCATCGCCTCGACGAATATGTAGCCTCTTATCCCTGTCGGGGCAAGGACCGTCTTGATCGGTAATTTGAAGTTCTTTGCCCTCGTCACGATCATGTCAGCCGTGTTTCTCTCCTGTCCAATCGTCGTCCTGATTGCAAATATCGCTGGCTTTTGGGCCTCCTCCATAGGATCTCCTCAGGGATTTGTCAATACTCCTTGAATAAGATAGCTGATCAGCATTATGGCGAACCCAACCAGGCCGATCAGCAAAATGCCAAGCCCGGCCACCTTCGCCACCTGCAGATACTCCTCTTGGTCCGGCTTTTTTGCTACGGCGATTACCCGCTTGGCCTCGTGAAAGAACTTCCACATTATAAGAACCCCAGTCCCAAGTCCACCGGTTCACCCGGTTTAGGTGGCTTCTCGCCAGGGCCCAAAACATAGGGTGAATGAACGCCCGACAGCACAACCATCACCCTTACAGAATTCTTCATGTCCTGAGATATCTGCGCGCCCCAGATCACGTGGGCCTCTTGATCTAATGACTCTGAAACCCTCGCTACTATCTTCTGAGCTTCCTCGAGCGTCATGTCCGGGCTGCCCACGATGTTGACAAGAGCCCCCTTCGCCCCAGTGATATCAACATCGAGCAGTGGGCTGTTAAGGGCCTCCTCCACGGCCTCCTCGCTTCTGTTGGCAACATCGGACTCCCCTATGCCTATCATGGCAACCCCGCCGTTTTTCAGGACGGTGCGGACATCGGCGAAGTCCAGATTAATCAGGCCGGGCGTCGTTATCATCTCAGTTATGCCCTTTATTGCATCTATCAGGAGCTGGTCTGAGACCTTGAAGGCTGCACCAATCGGCAGGTCGGGAGCCAGTTGCATCAGCTTGTCGTTGGGTATCACCACGACCGTGTCCGTAACCGCCCGCAGTTTTGCCAGGCCTTGCTCAGCGTTCAGCCTTCTCCTGGTTCCCTCAACGGTGAAAGGTAGTGTGACAACGGCCACGGTAAGTGCGCCCAGCTTTTTGGCGATTTCAGCCACGACGGGGGCGGACCCTGTGCCGGTGCCTCCGCCCAGACCGCACGTCACAAAAACAAGATCTGCACCGTAAATGTGATCCTTTATGATTGCCTCATCCTCCCTCGCTGCTGCCTCTCCCTTTTCAGGGCTGTTCCCCGCCCCGAGCCCTCCGGTTACATCCCGGCCGATCAGTATCTTTCTATCGGCGGTGGTGTAGAGGAGATCCTGAGCGTCGGTGTTTATCGCTATGGTCTGGGCGCCCCGAATACCCACGCCCATCATACGCGATATCGTGTTACATCCGGCCCCGCCGCACCCGACGGCGAGTATCCTAGCCTTGGCCTGCTGCAGGATCTGCTCCAGTTCCTCTGTGGTAACCGTCTTCGTCTCGGCGGTCTTTGGCTTCTCCGGCGTGGCGATAATGGCCTTGGTTAAAGCAGGAAACCCAGTTTCAGGCGTGAACACAGCATTTTCAATTCTGGACAAACCATTCACTTCCGCTGTTTTTCGTTGTTGAGTTTCCCCCGTATCGATTTAAAGCTTTTTACGTTCGATAATTTCACTCACGCGCTCCGCACGAATTCCGAGCCTGTTTGCCACCCTCAGACAGACTTTTCTTTGTTCCTCACTCAGACCCTTCCAATCAAGCACCAGCATCTGCACCCCACCAAAAGTGCTGCGGATCGCTAACTCCACCAGACCCTCATCGAAACTAACATACTTGGGCAGGATGTGTCCTATGCCGACATCCGTTTCCAGCGTTATTTCCGTGTGCCGTGGAGCGTAATGGGGTCCTCCGAGACCAACGGCATTCAAGCACTTCACTTCAGAGGAGGCTGCCTTCATTATCGCGTGAGCGGCGGCTTCGCCTGCCTTCCTATCGACCCACTGTTCCGGACTGCTTCCAATCTCGACAAAAGTAACAGGCACCGCCAATCCAGTAGGTCCATGGTGGGTGGCCTCGAGAGAAATTTCATAGGGGAGACCGAGTCGCTCTCTCTCCGTCTTCAGAGCGGCGAGAGCTGATTTCACGGTCGCCGTGGAAGCCAGTGCCAGTGCCCCTTTTCCAAGATCTCCAGGAACATGCACCGTAAGGGAGGGCCAACCCGCTGCACTCGCATGTCTCGAGGCGACTATCACCTCATCAGCAAAACGGGGCAAAACATCGATCTCAATCACTTCCTCGTTTATTATCTCTAAAGAAATGCCCTTGTTCAACACAAAGTATTGCTTCTTAATCGCCTCGAAGTCATAGAGTTCAAGCAGGGACGAAACTATATTCATCGCGGCGGGATCCTTCTCTGAGGCCAGTATCAGCTTCATACAGACAAACTTCAATCACTTCCAAAAAAAGATGCTGGTCCTGACGGCGCCTTACGAGAAGCACGGGATAAATTTAGGGTTTGTCCATTATTCTATTAGCAAAAGAGCCACCGAGAATTCTCCGAGCTGCTTTTTCTTATTCCAAAATCAATCATTTTCCTGGCCTGATGACCCACAGCATGTCCTCTCCGCTGAATACGCAGCCGTTTTTCATCTCTCCCGCGACTACGACCTTAACATCGCCAACAGCGCCGCCTAGCGTGGCAATCATCTCCTGCTTGCTGAATTTAACCATCAAGTCAGTTACTCCGTCTCCGTCGTGGTCTCCCACGCAGCTTGGTGAAGGCTGAGGTTTAATTACCATTCCGTTTATATCCAGCCTGACAGTAAGGATGTCGATTTCATCCGCAAGATATCCTGCGGGCAACTCAATGTAGGCAGTGGCCGCCCCTTTATCACCATTGGATTTAAGGTTCAAGGTGTCGGGGTCGATATCAACCTTAGCCGGAACAGCTACTCTAAAATTAATACTTTTGCTCCCCAGATTACCCGCTACGTCTACTGCGCTTACGATCAAACTATGGCTGCCTCCAACTCCGGAAAGTTCGACCACCTGACCGCTGACCACCTCAGTGCCATCGAGCTGCGCGGTTAAAACTAAGACACCTGATAGCCCATCGGTTGCTGAGAAATCTAAAGTAAGACTATCCCGCGCCAGATAATCGCGTTGTTCTGGTGAGTTAATGGTGACAACCGGAGCGGTAAAGTCAATATTTATCCCCGAAAGAGTTACGCTGGCACTGTTGCCTGCCTTGTCAACAGCTACCCCGGTCACCGTGTGGTTGACGCCCTCTGCAGAAACGATCACATCCGGTGTAACGTATCCCAATCCGGAAACATCATCGGTGGCCTCAAAATGTACCGTCACGCCGCTGTTGTTCCATCCCGCGCTGTTGGCTTCTGGAGAAGAACTGGCGGAGACCACTGGCGGAGTCTTGTCAATTTTAACGAGCACCTCAGAACTCGTCAAATTGCCGCCTTTATCAAAAGAACGATAGTAAAAAGTTGTTTCGCCTTCGCCGCTGATCTTAACTGGTGAACTGTATAGTGACCAGTTAATCCCATCAAAGCCATATTCAGTTCGGTCAACACCCTTCTCGCTGTCGGCTGCTGTTAGAGTAATGACCACATCTGAAGTATACCAGCCATTATTGCCGGCTGTTCCAGAAAGAGTCACCGCCACCGTCGGAGGGATTACATCCCTTATCAGCTGGATACTGTCCACCAGTGCGTTTACCCAGAGGGTCTGGGGTGAGCTATGCCAAGAAACGCAGGAAAAGGCCAAGCCAAGTTTGGCGTGGGCGAGGTTGACGTTGGCGAGCGGACCTCCGCCAAAGTCAGTGAGGCTCCAGCGGCCGGGTGTAAGCGTTGTGCCGTAGCGGTACCATCTTGTCCCGTCAGCCCCGATAAAACTGAATTCATAGGGATTGTCTTCGATGCCAGGCATCCAGTATGGCTCCTCATGCCGGCACCACAACAACGAGCGTGATTGATTAACGCCATCGGAAAGAACCAAGGATATTTCCATGCCGTAACCCCAAGAGTAATGGCTGGTCTGGCGCTGAACATCGGTCATGTCAACCTTTACCGCAATCAGGTTGCGGAAATCCTGATAATCGGTCCAAAAGATGGTTTCGGTTAAGTCCCGGTTGTACCAAGGTGAATAATCGCCTACTATTTTGGCTCCACCCCTCAGCGATTTGCCGCCCGTGGAATATCTGTAGGTCACTATCTGAGCTATGTGCTCATGGCTGGTCGAGGGCCAACTGTCCTCAACGTTCTGGACCGTCCAGTCGGTTAAAGACTGCTCAAAGCTTAAATCTGCTAGGGCAGGGGTGCCGCTCAAGAGAACCAGCGCAAAAACAGCAACCATCGCCAAAAATGCCCTCGACCACCGGTAAATTGTTGACCTCATCAAGTGTTACCTCAAAATAATATTTTTCTCCCTTAATAAACCCTGAAGTTCAACGCCACGGCGTCGCGCACCAACCAATTCAACAAAAATTATCTTAAAACGATGAGGTTCAAAAATGGTGGGCCCGGAGGGATTCGAACCCTCGACCTTCACCGTGTCAGGGTGACGTCATACCACTAGACTACAGGCCCCAATAGAACTACGTTGAATAATATAAAATCCACTCGATTAATCACCGCGTAAAATAAGTTTCTACATGATTCATGATTTTTAGGATTATTTCCATCACCACCAGCCCATCTTCCAATAAATTATCCTGAAAATTATTAAAGCGACCATTCCGGAAATTACGGGCCATGTGCTTAACAGGTCAATTTGGACCAACCCGACGCCGTACATAGGCTCGAGGATACCGTAAGTCAACTGCATTGAGGTGAAGAAAGAGAGCAAAAGTTTGGCCACAATGTCATCAATAGTGGACCAGAGGATGAGAAACACCGCGCCAGTCCCCAGCCCGCCTGCACAGAATATCAGAATGGTGTGAATGAAGCCCTGCGATGAGGGCACCATGTGAACGTAGCCATAAACGTTGAAAAGACCCATCCCGTAGAAGATATCTGCGTTGTAGCCGAGAGCCCGGGCCACGATCAAATGGAAGGTCTCATGGATGATTATGGACAGGCTCAAAAAAACTATGAAAAGCGCAATTCCTCTCCTTACGTCGCCAATTCCTCGCTCCTTTCTCCTCTTTTTTTTAGGTATTATCGCCAGACGACTAGCCCCCACTACAGATTTGGCGCTCAAACATTAACTTTTTCGAAAACATTTTCAAAGCGAGCAGCATGAAGAACGTCCTTTTAGCAGAAAGTGCTTTGCATCATTTGTTCTAAACTCGCCGGCAACTTTTCCCGGCTTGCTATTGTTGCTGTTAGGCAGCTCAGGAAACAATTCCAACTTTTGACCGACAAGTGGTGGACCGGGCGGGACTCGAACCCGCGACCTCTCGCAATCTGGATTTCCTCCGTTTGCCAAGCGAGTGATCTTCCAACTGATCTACCGGCCCCACATGAAAACAGACGCATGTCTGCCTTAAGAGATTTTTCAACCGCGGAGTGAAAACTTAAAGTTCACCGCAGCCTGAGCCTTTGAACCGTCTTCACCTTCCACTTGTATCGATTTATCCGGGTGTCCTTTCCATAGCCGCAGGCAGCACAGACGCCATGTTGGGCGTGATAGGCGCGCCTACCGCAACGTCGACATCTGATGTGGACGACCTTGTGCCTTTTACCCATCGATGGTGTGCCCTTGGTCACAAAAATCACCCGGCTGGAGATATAAAGACCACGCTGTCGCCGCGAATCACCATGGTGCCGTAGCGCTTGGTGGCCTCCCCACCCTGCAGTTCCTCAGCTTCGTCAAGCACGATGTTCACGTGGACGTCAAAGCCGCTGAGTTTTCCCCTGAACTCCCGGCCACCCTTTAGTCCCACTAGGACCGATGACCCGAGTGCTTTGTTCAATATATCTAATGGTCTCTGACTCATTAAAATCATCAACTTTTCTTCAGCCTTATATTTAAGTTTATCCCGCCAAGGCTTTAATATGTCGCCTGGAAGGCGTTATCGGCTGCGCAAGGATGAGTTAAAAAATCTCGTCCGGGAAGTCAGCGACAGATTCGGCGGGACGGTTGCCGGCACCCTTGGCAAAGAAGTTGAGATCCAGGAAAGTGATGAGGGAATAGATTTGATCATCAGCGGGGGCAAGATGCTGTTTTTCCGAAAAAATGGCCTTCTTTTCCCCACCCTGAAGATAGTCGACTTGGTCCAGCTTAAACGCGTTACAATCGACATGGGCGCGGTGCCCCACGTAGTTAACGGTGCCGACGTGATGAGCCCGGGAATCATCTCCGCAGATCCCGAGATCAAGGTGGGGGATGTTGTCGTGGTCGTGGACGAGAAACATGGCAAGCCCCTCGCGATAGGTCTGGCCCTCAAAGTTTCAGCAATGAGAGCGCCCAAGGGAAAAGCCATCAAAAATATCCACCATGTTGGCGACGAGATATGGCGGCTTTTGGAGATACGTCGAGATTCTCAAACGTGTGAACGTGACGAGCGACGTGCGATTCATAAATCCCGACGATGTTGACGAGGCCGGAATAGAACTCAGTAGGATTTAGAGGCGCGGAGTCACAAGTGCTCGACGCTCAGACGCAAAGCAGGTGGGAGCGCACTACCGCCATCATGTGCTTCCTTCTGGCACTCCAGCAACGCATCCGATCACCGATCCGGGCCATCGACGAGTTCGAGATCCACACGGACCCGAAGAACCGCGAGCAGATGATGGAGATCCTGAGTATGATGTGCAGCCAGACCATGCAGTAGATAGTGATAACTCCCGGCCAGCTTTTGGAGGTGGAGGAAGATAGCTTTTTGCCCCATGTGGCCGGAAAAGAGGGCTGCATCACGGCCGCACCTAGATCTATGAGCATCGAGGCATCTGAGATACACAACAAGATGCAGCTACTTTTGGCTCCTAATGAGTCGAACCAGACCGGCTCAAATGTCAGCTTGCCCATGTCGCCCTATTTAGCTTCAGCATCAGGACAAATAGTTGGGCCTGCTGATTCTTACTCAGATTTTTGCGGATTTATTGATACTCCCGCCAGTTTTACTTTAAGACCCACATCATATCGTTCGCTGATAGGAACTCTTCAAGCGTCTCAGGGTCAGCCACATCATAACCAGTCTTGGACGGATCTCCCCACCACTCTGGTCCCTCTAGGTACTTGATCCAGCACTCACCAGTAGTTACGGTCCAATCCCTTTCAGAAGTATCATTTAACCAATCACTGTAGCCCCTTTGCAAAAATGCGCTCATATAGGAGTCTAACTTTGCCTGCGACTCCTGGGAGAAATAATCATACGGCGGACGGGTGCGGAAGACCGTATCACGCTTCACGTATAACTCAAGTTCCCAGAATCCCACACCCCCACCTTGAAGAGTTTCAGTGTAACCCAGCAAAGTACCCGCCTCTACCTTCAGGCCTGGCACGACGTTATCCGGAATGTCCACCACATGATGCTGGATGACTACATAGTTCCTGCCATAACGGAGGGCGACAGCACCAACCCCATCCTCACCCACATAAACATATGTAATCGTGCCCGGGCACGGGGCACGAACGGGATTGTGTGTGGTTGTAGTCACGATCTCAATTTCTGTGGCAGGCTCACTCTTATAAATACCGCCCTCACCCTCCCAGACCCCATAGGGGGAAACGCGAACGATTTGGCTGGGTTGGAGATCTGGTGGGCCCCAAATAAACTCAAGCACGGGTGCATCGTCGGTATCTGGATATGCCTCGTAATTCATCGTAATTCCACCGGGACTTGGACCTCCACCAGGCTCTTCGCTTGGTGGTTTCATTTCACCGCATCCCTGAATCAGTGACCAAGAACCAGTGACGATTCCAAAAATTGTTCTTCCCATCTGCGGGTCGCTCACCGCAAATATGAACACGCCATTATCGTCTTTTCTATAGTGTTGTGTGTACATCATCACCTCAGGTCGGTCAGGAGGGGAGAAGGTGTTCTCACCCATCAAGGTCCAATCACCCATCTGATTTTTGTACCAGTTCATAACTTCCTCGGCGCTTGCACTCGTGATATATCCCTCACATGTGAGATCTGCGGTTATTCCAAATCCAGATTTCATACCGCTTGGAATTGAGGACTCGGTCGCTCCACTATACAGGGGGATTTCTATCCCCTCTGCTCCACCATTGGGTTGACCACCACTTGGGACACTAGGGGTTGGCTTCACGATAAAAAGAAAATAACCTGCACCTACCGCCGCGACCACAACTACAACCGCCATGACTACAACTAAAGAACTGACACCGTTTTCGCTCCGTGAGGCCCAATAAGCTATTCTTAAACCTTATCTCTTCCCATCCTTAGTTATCAGGTAAGGCAACCCTTTTGCCTCTTTCTCCCCGAATTTTGCGAGATCGACCGGTAGCCTTATATATTGAGATAACTAATTAGTTATCAATGAATACGGTGGGAAGGGAAAGGTGGCCTCCTTGGCTGAGGAGGGTGATTGGGAAGCAGGCGAATATCGAGATCAAAGAGCACCGGGGAAGGTACTACGCCTACTCCATAAAGTACGTGGGTAGGGGGAGGCTCCGCAGGAAGGTCTCAACATATCTCGGGACGGCGACGAAGCACGGGATCGTCACGAGACAGGAGACCTCTCTTCGCGGGATATACGAGTACGGACACGTCAGACTTCTGAACCACCTCTTTCAGGAAAGCGGCGCCCTGTCTGCCCTGAAGGAGATCTTCCCCGACTTCTGGAAGGAGCTCTTCGCCCTAGCCTGCAACCGCGTCATCGATCCCAGGCCCCTCAAGTCCGTGGGCTCATGGTTCGAGAAGACGTACCTCCCCAAGGCGCTGGGGATCAGCCTCTCCACCAAACGCGCTACCAGGGTCCTTGGCGTGGTGGGGATGAGCTGGAAGTCCCAGCTCGAGTTCTTTGACCGCATGCTCGTGGAGGGAGAGAAGATCCTCTACGACGGGAGCATAATCGTCACCGATTCTGACATCCCACTGGCAGAGCTCAGGACGGACAAGGAAGACCAGTTCCTGAAACGAGTCAATCTGGTGGTTGCCTTTTCGAGGGACAGGAGGCTGCCGGTCTTCTTCAGGGTTCTTCCGGGCTCGCTTCACGAAATCGGCACCCTGAGGCTCTTTCTGGAGGAAATAGAGGAGAAAAACCTCATTTTGGTCATGGACAAGGGCTTCGCCAGCGAGGATTGGTTTGAAGAGATCGACAGGAGGGGGAACGGGTTCATCATCTCCCTGAAGCGCAACTCCTCAAGGATAGAATACGAAAGAAAGAGAACACGTTTCTTTATGTATCGGAAGCGACCGATCAAGTACTGCTCCTATCAGTCGGGAAAATTCTACATTTATCTCTACGAGGACCCCGCCCTAAGGGCGGAGGAGGAGCGTACATGCTTCACCCTCCTCTCCGAGGGAAAACGCGCCACCTTCAAGGAGGAGTGGGCTGGGACGATTGCCCTCATCTCTAACCTGAGCGCCCCGGCCGAGGAAATCTATGACATGTGGAAGGGGAGAGGCGAGATAGAGAAAGCCTTTCACGTTCTCCAGAACCTCCTCGACACCGACACCCCCTACGTTAGGCAGGAAGAGACCTTCCGGGGTTATATCTTCGTTTCCTTCCTCGGGCTCATAGGGTATTACTTCCTACTCAGAATCCTGAAGGAGGCGGGCATCAACAAGGTGAGCGTCTCAGACCTTATGCTCGAACTCTCGAAAGTCTACGTTGTTGAACTTAAAGAAAGAGAGTTTGTCTCCGAGAGAACGAAGAGAGTGAGGGCGCTGGCCAAGGCGCTGGGGCTGGAGAATTTGATAACTAAAATTGGGTGGAGATAAGGATTAAAACGTCTTTAAAAATATTCGGGCGCGAACGGGCGCTTCGAAAAATTCTGAATTTTTAAATGGCTCAACGAACCAATCTGAACAGAAACGGGGGCTGGCCGAGGGGGTGGTGACAGGTGATCGAACCTGACCAGAGGTTACCACGCCGCTCGGCACAGCGCCAAAATAGATGATTTCAAGGCAGTTTATAAAACTGCCCTCGATCTGGTGGCGAGGCTGCCGCCTCCTTGGCAGAGGACCCAAGAGGCAGAAAACCGAGACTGTCGCTATTATGTATGTTTTAAGCTGTAGAAAGATGTATGGGCTTGTTTCAAGAAAGGTGCCCAGCGTCCATAGGAGAAACGTAAGTTACTGAAATGGTCATCCGGGAAGGCAATATTTGCGGGCATCGAGAACCGCTACGGAGCCCACATGAGGTGCAGGAGGGTCAGGACGGAGGTCCTGAGCATGCTGCTCATGCTCGTGGCGCACAACCTGCGCACTTACATGCGAGTTCAAGCGGCGGGAAAATTGCGTTCTATTTTTATTCTATGGATTTTTTCGACGCCCCGGCTTTTGGAAAAGAGTTAAATATTGGTTAATCGACATTTGCACGAGAACACATGAAGTCTCTTAAGAAAATTTTTGGCAAACCAAGTTCAGAGCCGACGACCATTCAGGAGATACCCTTCATGGAAGTTGAGGACACCAGCAAACCGGGGAAGCTGGGTGAGATCGAGCCCATCTACGTCAAGAGCATGGAGCTTAACAGCCTATCCGATGTTCAGGAAGCGTCAGACGAACTCAGGGCGGGAAACATTGTAATCCTCGATATCAGCTCGCTCATGAATCATGACCCCAACGAGCTGAAAAGGGCCATAGACCAGCTCAAGGGAATTTGCCAGGGAATAGGCGGCGACATGGGGCGCCTTACCGAGACCAAAGTAATCGCCACTCCCAAGTACGTCAACCTCCAGTTCAGGAAGCCCGCCACTTAATCCGGTGTGCTCATGAAGAAAGGGGAGTTCGTCCTCCCGGTAGAGTTCTGTCCAATCTGTGGAGCCAAGGGTACCTTTCAGGTTTATGGCAGGATTGACGACATCCCCTACTTTGGTGAGACGATGGAAACCCTTGTCACCTGCACCAGTTGCAACTTCAAGCATTCAGAAGTCACCCACCTTAGACAGCAAGAAGCTATGAGATATGAGTTCCAGATAACGTCCGAGGAGGACATGAAAGTCAGGGTCGTGAGGTCGAGCACTGGCTTGATAAAAATACCGGAGCTAGGCGTGACCATCAGGCCAAGCTCGGGCAGCCAGGGTTACATAACGAATATCGAGGGTGTGCTGAATAGGATTAAAGATGTCATCAGCTCTGTCAAAGAGCACGCGGCCCCGGCCAAGCGCAGGGCGGCGGAGAGGAAGATCAGAAAGCTTGAGGAAGTGATTCAAGGGCGTGAAAAAGCTAGAATAATTTTAATGGACCCATTCGGCCACAGCGCCATAGTTGACGCGAGATCAAGGAAACGAAAGCTCACGAGGAGAGAAATTGAAGCACTTGAGGCCTCAACGTAACCTTATCGTCTCGAGGTTCAACGGGGCCCTAGTCTCAGCCCTGAAGAGCTTGTGAAGCGTCCCCGCAAAGTCCATGCATTTGCTGTTGTCCCCATGGATGCTTATTATCCTATCTGGCTTCGGCGAGAGCCTCCTGATGTAGTTGAGCAGCTGCGAGCGATCCGAGTGGCCGCTGAAGCCCTCGATCGTCTTCACCTCCATGTTGACCTTGACTTCCTCAAGCTTCCCCTTGTCGCTTCGCATGGGTATCTCGCGCCACCCCTTCTGTATCCTGCGACCCATCGAGCCCTCGCCCTGATAACCGACGAAGATCAGGGTGTTTTTTGGATCGGGTGCCAGGTGTTTGAAGTACTCCAGCACCGGGCCGCCGGCCATCATTCCCGCCGTGGAGAGTATGATGGAAGGCCCGCCATCTATTATCTCGGCCCGCTGATCCGGCCCGGACACTTTTACAAACATGTCGGAGAGGAACGGGTTCTCATCCTCCTTGAAAATCAGCTCGCGCAGCTCTTGGGAGAGGTACTCGGGATACGCCGTGTGAATGGCGGTCGCCTCCCAGATCATGCCATCCAGATACACCGGCACGTGGTCTAGGATCTTGCTGCGCCTTGAACTCTCGAGCAGGACCATAATCTCCTGAGCCCTGCCTACAGCAAAAGCTGGGATGAGCACCTTGCCCCCTCGTTTCATCGTCTCGGTGACCACCTGAATGAAGGCCTTCTCGGCATCTGTCCTGTAAGGCTGGATATCCTCGGCCCCTCCATACGTGCTGTCTATGATCAGCGTCTCGACCCTGGGAAAACTGTAAACGGCCGGCGAGAAGAGACGCGTCCGGTCGAATTTTAAGTCACCGGTGTAAACGATGTTGTAGAGCCCGTCGCCGATGTGGAGATGCACGACGGACGAACCCAGAATGTGCCCAGCATTGTGGAAAGTGATCCTCATGTCTGGCGCGATATCTGTCACATCACCGTATTCAAGTGGTATGCAGTGCGACAGGAAGGAGCCGATGTCCCTCTTTGTGTAGGGGAGCTGCTTGCCCTCACGCTCGGCGATGTCTAGATAATCCAGCAGCAGAAGCACCGCAAGGTCCCGCGTCGGCGGGGTGCAGTAGACAGGTCCCTCAAAACCATACTTGAACAGGTAGGGCACGAAACCGCAGTGGTCAAGATGGGCGTGTGTCAGGATAACGGCGTCCAGCTCCGGTAGCCTCACCTCAGGCACCTCCAAGTGCGGGAAGGCCTTGTCCTCGGACGCCACGTTGACGCCGCAGTCCAGCATTACCTTGCTCTCAGGGGTCTGCAGGAGAAAGCAGGACCTTCCGACCTCACGGGCGCCACCCAAGGCCGTGAGCCTCACCCAGCCGTCCTTCGCCTTTTGCTCGCGGTGGATGCGCCGGCCTATCTTTCTCAGTATCTCGCGCCTCTCGGCTCCACCGTAGATCATCGACAACCTGATGTTACGCACGATGTCCGATCTTATCGGGGGTGCACGTATCACCTTCGGGGTCCAGCTTATTTCGTGCATTATTTCCCTGAGAAGAGCTCCGCCCTTGCCGATAGCGATGCCCGGCTTTTCAGCCTCTATAGTGACTTCTCCCACATCTTCGCTGAAGATGATGTCGGTTATCTTGGCCTCGGCGGGTACAAGTTCCCTGATCTTTTTCTCGGCCTCTTCCTTTTTGGTTAGGATCGAGGGATCAGGGCGCAGAATTATCCTCTTCCTGAGCTTGCGGGCGAGCTCCTTTATCTTCTCCCCATTTTCCATCAGGAGGTCCAGATTCCCGCAGTAAAGGACAACCCGGGGCCCCTCAAAGTCTATATCGATGACTGCGTCGGCAAAGGGGGTTTCTTTCACCGCAGCCTTTATTTCTTTAAGTAATTCCTCTGCGGCCATGCTTGCACCTTATTTTTTAGGCTTAGTTTAGGCTAGTTTTTTAATATCCTCAGGGGGAAGCTCGCGGTAGCCCTTCTTGGTCACGATGGCCACCATAACCTCATTACCCGTCGCTATGTCCCGCTTCATCGCGGTCTTTACGGCCCGAACGGCTATCGGGACTACTTCCTCCGTCCTCATACCTTCTTTGAACTCCGTCTCAAGCACACCGTAAGCAACTGGGGATCCAGAACCCGTTGCTATCATCTTTTCCTCGATCACGCCACCGTCTACGTCTACGAAGAACAACCTCGGGGTGTCTTCGTCCATGCCTCCAACCAAAAGGTTCGCGTAGTAGATGTACGAGTTCATAATATTGGAAAGTATCTTGGCGCAGGCCGAAACATTCATGGGCACACCCTCGTGCATTGCATAGTAACCGGCCTCCGCCCTCATCATGTTAACCAGCTGTTCCGTGTCGGCCACCCCTCCGGCCGTGGTGAAAGCTATCCTGTCCGTTATGCTGTAGACTTTCTTGGCCTTCTTGCTGGCCACAAGGTAGCCCATGGTGGCGCGTGAGTCGGTGGCCAAGACTACGCCGTCGCTACAAACCACCCCGACCGTCGTCGTCCCCTTCAGAGGTTCAAGATTCTTCTCTTCCAAAACGATGCACCCCAAAAATGCCGCGTTAGAAGCAGCAATAAGTGAATCGTGGTGGCTGTATATAAAGTTAACCGCAAATTTGAGAGCGGGAAGCGGATGAAGGAACCCAAAAGGATCGAGCTGCCCCGGGAAGTCTGGATAGGCCCAAAGGTGATCTCAAGGGTGCCGGAGGTCTGCGGGCGATTGGGCCTTGGCAGACGGGCTTTGATGGTGGCCGACCCTAGAACGTTCAGATTGGTCGGTTCTGATGTCAAGGTTCAGCTAGAACAGTCTAAGTTTGATGTTATGCACACAATCATAAAAGAAGCGGATTTAGCGACCGTTTCCAATGTGAGGAAAATGGCCCGCGGCAAGGTTGATTTCTTCCTCGGAGTTGGTGGGGGGAAGTGCATTGATGTTGCCAAGCTGGCCTCCTTCCAAGAGGGCAGGCCTTTCCTGTCCGTGCCCACGGCGGCTTCCCACGACGGAATAGCCTCGTCCAGAGCATCCATAAAGGGGGGGAAAAAGCCCACATCAATGGAAACCCACGCGCCAATTGCGATTGTCGCGGACACTCTCATCATCAGACGTGCTCCTCATCGGCTGTTGGCAGCGGGCTGCGGGGACATCATAGCAAATCTTACCGCGGTCAGGGATTGGCAGCTGGCTCACCGCATCAAGGGCGAGCCGTACAGCGAATACGCCGCGACGCTTTCCCTCGTGAGCTATCACATAGTCATGGAAAACGCAGACGTGATCAGGACCCGCACGGAGGAGAGCGTGCGGGAAGTCGTTAAAGCCCTGATCTCGAGCAGCGTGGCGATGGCCATAGCCGGCAGCAGCAGGCCGGCCAGCGGGGCGGAACACCTCTTCAGCCATGCCCTCGACATCACAGCACCAAGACCGGCACTCCACGGAGAGCAGTGCGGCGTGGGGACGATAATGATGGCATACCTACACGGTGAGGACTGGGTCGCGATTAAAAGGGCCCTGAAGACCATCGGCGCGCCGACCAACGCGCGGGAGCTGGGAATACTGCCCAAACACATCTTGAAAGCTTTGACGATCGCGCACAAGATCAGGCCTGAACGCTACACCGTCTTGAAAGGCGGCCTGAGCAAAAGGGCTGCCGAAAGGCTGGCGAAGACTACGGGGGTCATCTAGACTGAACAGCGGTGACGTGGTCGCCCGACTTGAGTCTCCGGAAATTTTCAATGCCGCGCTTTATCACCCCGAAAGTGACAACAGGACCTATTGGTTGTGATCTGCCGAAGAACACACAGAAAGCGGGCCCCTCCGGCCAGTAGGAAACATCACCGGCAGTTGTCCTCATCGTCGGGTTTTCTGGTTTTATCTTGACCGGGATCTCAAAGTAGATCTCTTCCTTCCAGACCTCGATCTGCGCCTCAAAGGGCAGGGCACGCCAGATGGCATCGCATGTTTTAGGATGATCCCCCTCCAGCAGCTCGGCTTCAGCCTCGAAATCCCTGAACTTTATAACTATTTTCCTCACCATAGAACTCTAATTTTATTTTCCTCGTTTTTTATTTATTTTCTGCAGGGCTGAATCGTCAAAAGAGATAAGTCATATTGCAACTCCAAAATATTGGTGTGCCCATGATTGGAAAAGACAGGGCCCTTCGCGCTCTGCATGAGGCCGGGTGTTCCGATAATGTCATCCAACACTGCCTCACCGTAGAGCATACAGCCATCTCGATTGCCAGGCGAATTCTTGCCAACGGTCATGATATCGACCTCCAGCTCGTTAGCTTGGGTGGGCTTCTGCACGATATCGGGCGCTCGAGGACGCACGGCATAGAGCACGGTGTTGAAGGGGGAAAAATTCTTAGGAAGCTGGGCTTGAAAGATTTGGCCAGATTTGCTGAATGCCACCTGGGCTCCGGAATTCCGGCTGAGGAAGCGAAGGAGCTCGGGTTACCCGCGCAGGATTTCACCCCAAAAACCATTGAGGAAAAAGTGGTGACCTACGCGGATAAACTCGTCATTAAAAACAGGCGGGGGTCGTACAAGGAAGCGGTGAAGTGGTTCAAATCTGAGCTGGGCCCAAAACACCCGGCCTTAGACAGATTCAGACGCCTGCACGAGGAAATCCAAGACCTGATGAAAAAATAATGACTTCATTCGCCTGGGCAGTCGGATTTTTAGAACCCGATTTTTAACTGTTTACTCGTCAGGCAATGAGATGGATAACCCAAGCTCCCTCAGCTTCTCCTTGGTGGGAATTCCCGTCCTAACATCCCAGCCCCTGACCCTGTAGTAATCGTCCAACATTGTCTCGTATCTGTCCCTGTCCAACTTCTGGCCCTTGTGCGGGCCCGAGGGGAGAGGCTCGTCAAAGGTCCTCCACGTCTGATAGTCATCTCTTCTCCTCACTCCCTCCCTGACGATGAAGGCCCGCTCCACGTTGTAGACCCTCTCCGCCGCCCTGAGGAGTTTGGCACCGCTCATCTCGACACCGGTGACGGAGGCGAACAGCTCCGCCAGCATGTCCTCGGTGTAGGAGATGTGGCCCCAGAAAGAGTACATCTTGCAGACCTCCAGCATGTCCGCAAGGGCTGCTTGGTTTTCGGTCAAGACAACTAGAATTCCTTTACCCTCGTAACTCAGGGGGTCAACGGCAGATCTGTAGCCAAACCTTTTTTCGGATTCTTCGGGGGCCAAGCCGTGAAATTCGATGCTGGGGTCTCCCCTGAGGTGGTCAGAACCTCTGGTAGAGGTTGCCTGGGCGAGCGCCACTCCGCGGCCGGATCTGCAGGTTTCATGCTGTTCCAAATTCTTTATCGCCAAAACGTACTTCTCTGCCCCCCTGCCGATTTTCCTTCCCGCCCTGACCTCTCCCTCCGCGAGCACATCACCGAATCCCTTTCTGAAGGCGATCATCTCTATGAGCCTCAGGACCGCTGTACCATCTCCCCACTTCAGGGGAAAGCCCACATCTTCATCCGAGATTATACCGCGCTGGAACAGCTCCATAGCATAGCTTATCACCCTCCCCGTGGAATCGCAGTCCAAGCCGTACCTGTCGCCGACGGTGGCGGCCTTCAGCACGGTATCGAGATCAGCGACGACGGGCGCCGCTCCGTAAGATGCCACGGTCTCGAACTCAGGGCCGTCACCTGTCAGCCCCTTGTAGGGGCCTTCCCTTATCTCGAAATGGGGTGTACATGGCTTGGGACAACAAAAGCAGCCTATCCACCTGCGTACATATTTTTCGTGGAAGATGCGTGGGTTCAACTTATCCGCGTCTTCCCAGTAGCCCTCTTGGTGGTGCCTGGTCACCAGAATGCACCCGTAGTTGTGAATGTACCAGAGCGTTCCGTAGGTCCCCCTTCCTCCGTGGTGCCTCCCCGACCGATCGATCTCTTGCCTGAATTTCTCGGTCGCTTCCATCAACTTCTCCGGATCTTTTATCTTGACCCCGCCTGTTCCCCTGACCGAGATGGCCTTCAGGTTCTTGGAGCCCATCACCGCTCCGGTCCCCGTTCGGCCCGCGGCATTTTTGGGGCCGGTCATAACACTGGCGAAGCGGACGAGATTTTCCCCCGCCGGGCCGATGCATGCGGTCTTGATCTCCTGGTCGCCAAGCTCTTCCCTTATCATCTGTTGGGCCTCCCAGGTGTCCCTCCCCCAGAGGTCCGCGGCGTTTTTGATCTGGACCTCGTCGTCACAAATCCAGAGATATACGGGTTTCTGGGCCCTGCCCCAGATCACAACATGGTCATACCCGGCAAACTTCAGCTCCGGGGCCCAATGACCGCCTGAGTTGCTGTCACCCAAGTACCCCAACGGGGATCTGGTGGTGATGTTAAACCTGCCCGCACCCGGCGCCAGAGTTCCGGTCAAGGGACCAGTGCCGAAAATCAAACGGTTTTCCGGATCAAAAGCGTCTGTTCCTGGAGGGACTTCGTCCAGCAGTATCTTTGCGTTTATCCCTCTGCCGCCGATGAAGTTTATCCTGAGGTCATCGGGCAGCTGCTGCTTCACCACCTTTTCCCTTGACAGGTCCACCCGGAGTATTTTACCGGCCCAGCCATACATCATTTCACACTCAACCTCGGTTTGTATCCCGCAGCCTTCTTCAGCCCTAAGAGATCATCCATGATCTTCCTCCGCTCTGAGGTCCCCAAAGGCGAAAACTTTAACGCCGCGTGAGGACACCATTCGATACATTTGGGTTCACCGCCACAGAGATCACAAACGATTGCAGAATTTTCACCCAAGTGAATTGCCCCGAAGGGGCAGGCCCTCACGCAAGCGCCGCACAAGTCGCATTTTTGAGGATCAACCAGCATGGCCCCGGTTCCCATATCCCTGCTGATCGCGTTTTTGGGACAGGCGATCCTGCAGGCGGGCGGGTCGCATTGCTGACAAACCACCTGCAGATACAGGCCTGACCACTCCCTGCGCACAATCTTGATTCTGGAAGCGCTTGGTTTTATCTCTCCTTCCTTCACAAGTGAACAAATCGCTGCACAGGCCATGCACCCTGCACACCTGTCAGGGTATACCGTGAGGAATTTCCCCTCTCCAAATTCGACCATCGTGTTTCGTCCCTTTTTCAGCGGCGGCTAACACCCTAAATATTCTCAGCGGCTTTAAAGTGTTTTCCATCGGTTGCTGTGTTGATGGTATGCTGAGTTCTCCGTTTTAGGTTCCACCTTCTATGACGATTTTCCCTTTGCCTTCCAGTATTCTTCACCTCTTCTTTAATCACCTCACCTTATTTATCATTTAGGGCAGTGCAGCACCCTTCTATACGCGGCCAACGCCGCATGATGGCATTT
>Ga0315298_1002773_pt1 | contig 28903 bp, 20 predicted proteins | sample WHS_1_MG_FD_203077 | JGI IMG/M metagenome (GOLD analysis project Ga0315298, IMG submission 203077) | Extremophilic microbial mat communities from Washburn Hot Springs, YNP, Wyoming, USA - WHS_1_MG | ecosystem: Environmental > Aquatic > Thermal springs > Hot (42-90C) | place: USA: Wyoming... | reverse complement strand
GCACTACCTTAACTCTGCGCCTCAGCGTCTCAGCCGTTAAACGTAGCCGCGCCCGTAAGGGCGCGGACGGCAGGATTCCGGCCCGAGAAGCCAGGACACCATAACCCACACCGGCGCGCAGTGGACTGCGCGCCCTACCTTAACTCTGCGCCTCAGCGTCTCAGTCGTTAAACGTAGCCGCGCCCGTAAGGGCGCGGACGGCACGATTCTAGCCCGAGAAGCCAGGTCAGCATAACCCACACCGGCGCGCAGTGGACTGCGCGCCCTACCAACTCTTTGCGACTGAGCGTCTCAGCGGTGAAGAATTGGACGATGGGTTTCTGGAATTGCGTGGACGTGTCGGCGCTTTGACCCGTAGCGGACCCGGGTGCCACGCCAAAGAAATCGGTCATGTATCGCCCACATCTTCGCAGCGTGGCTGTACAATGAAGCAGGCACACAGATTGCGGGATACACCGCATACACCGCAATGGTTTCGTCACGCCAACACTGCAACTGTGTGAAATATACGGCCGGGTGCGGTGTCGCGCTCGCTGGCGCGCACTTTGCCACCGCACGCTAAAAGAGTACGCGCCTCAGATCAGCTTCTTGTACTTAGCGTCTTCGCCGAGTTTCCTGACGAGTTCCTTGACCTTCTGTGCCTGGCTTTTGTGTGCCAGTAAAACGGCGTCATCAGTCTGCACCAGGATCGAATCACGCAGCCCCACCACAGCAATTGGCGTGCGGCGCGCCTTGCTGCGCGCATCGAAGATGATGTTGCGCGCTGCATCTACATGAATGAAATCTGCCACTGCACAGTTACCTTCGGCATCGGGCTTGATATGCCGGGCCAGGGCAGTCCATGAACCGAGGTCGTCCCAGGCAAAATTACCATCGGCAACAACAACATTCTGCGCATGTTCCATCAGCGCATAGTCAATCGAGATTTTCTTCAGCCCGGGATAATCTTTTTCGAGCTGTTTAGCCAGTTTGATCGGTTTTGTGGCAACGTCAAACCAACGCCGGCACACCTCGTACATTTCAGGCTGATGCTTTTGCAATCCTTCGGTAATTGTCACAAAATTCCAGATGAACATGCCCGCATTCCACCTGTACTGACCGCTCTGGAGGTACTCGAGCGCCTTCTCGAAGTTCGGTTTTTCGACGAATTGCTCAGCCTTGTAAAAGGCCGTCTTGTACGGTCTCGCACACGTTGGTGGGGGTAAAGGTGACCCGAGCCGAATATAGCCGTAACCTGTGGCAGGTTCAGTTGGCTTGATACCAATTGTCACAATTACCTGCCCGCGCTCAGCCAGATCAAACGCGTCCGCAAGCACCTGCTGAAACTTTTTTTCTTCCGGAATAACATGGTCGGCAGGCAAAACCGCCATCACTGCAGTTGTGCTGTGTGCCCCAACAAGCGCGGCGCCGAGTGTTACAGCCGCGCATGTATCCCGCCCGATCGGTTCGGCAATCAGGTTTGATTTCGGGATTTGTGGCACCTGCCGCGCCACTTCGGCCAACTGAACTCGGTTCGTGATGATGAATATGTTCTTCAGCGGCACAAGCGGCTGGACACGGGCAATTGCCTGCTGCAATAGTGTCCGGGTACCAACCAATGCAAGCAATTGCTTCGGGCGTGCCTCGCGGCTTAACGGCCAGAACCGTTCACCGCGTCCACCAGCCATGATAATTGCGAACCTGTCACGAGTTGATATTGAAGGTTTCATGCGCAGCTATTCCGCTAACCTCGAGCTCGACATGCCAACTGCCGTGCTGGTCCTACTGGATTTTCAGTGCATAAGCAAATTCGCACGGTTTGTTCTTCGGGAAAATGACACCCAAACCGTTTTCATCCCTGAAAAATTTCAGTTTCCCAGCCACACCCAGCATCCGGACACTCCTGATTTTGCCCGGCCAGTGCGGTGATCCCTGGGCAAGTGCTTTTATAGTGACAGTGCCATTGGTCGGCCACGCAAGCACAATTGCATAAAGTGTTTTGCCGTCTTTGGCCTGGGTAAACCGAATATCCTCCGACGTCAGCGGGCGCGCGTAGGTGTCACGCAACCCACCGAACTGGCCGCGCTCGGACATTTTTGTAGCCGGGCCTTCACCATAAATTTTCCAGGGGCGTGTCTTGTAAATTGCTTCACCGTTGACCCGCAGCCACGCACCAATCTCGGAAACAATTTTCACCTCGTCTTCATCAATTGTACCGTCGCCACGCACCGGAACGCTTAACATCAGGTTGCCGTTCTTACTGACAATATCCGCCAACATCGGAATGACCTGCGCGGCAGTCTTGTACCGGTGATTAATGAACAGGTCGCGGTCGTAATGCCAATGGCCAATGCAAGTGTCTGTCTGCCACGGTTCGGGCATGATGTCCGTCGCACGACCACGCTCGATATCGAACACGATTGCACGCCGCTGCAGTTCATCGAGATGTTTACCTGTTACAACGGCCTCGTTTTTGCCATGCCACTTGATGCTCGTGTTATAAAAATGCGCGACTAGGTGTAACCCAACTTCGTCTGTCACACCGTGAAACGGTAACACGGTGTCGTCAAAGTAAATCATGTCGGGCTTGTAATCGTCCCAGAGCTGTTGCGTGCGCAGGTAAAACTTACGCATGTAAGCTTCATCCGGCACACTACTGCCCTTGGCAGGGTCCCATTCCCAAACCAGCCGTGTGCCTGGGGGATGGTTTTGCGCGTACAGGTCCTGCGGGTCAAGACCTTCCCACCATTGGCCGGCGCCATCGGCCTTGGTAAGTTTGCCGTCGTAAGGTACACCGGCGTATTCGCCTTGTTTGTCTGCGCCCTGGGCAGGTTCGTACCACGACCATGCATGTGATGCATGCACGCTGACGCCGAAACGCAGGCCATATTTCCGGGCAGCCGTTGCCCAGGCACCAATCAGGTCTTTCTTTGGCCCGATTGCAACCGAATTCCACGGCTGATACTTCGAGTTCCAGTTGTCGAAGTTGTCGTGGTGGTTTGCTAGTGCCATGAAATACTTGGCACCGTTTTGCTTGTAAAACTTCAGTAGCTTGTCCGGATCAAACTTGTCTGCTTTCCACCGGTTGATGATGTCCTTGAACCCGACCTTGGACGGGTGCCCGTAAGTGGCCACGTGATGTTTGTAATGCGCATGTCCTTCAATGTACATGTTGCGTGCGTACCAGTCGCCCCGCTCAGGCTCGCACTGTGGCCCCCAATGCGCCCAAACGCCGAACTTGGCGTCGCGGAACCATTCGGGGCACTGGTAGTTTGTCAACGAGTCCCACGCCGGCCGGAACGGCCCCGGTGCAATCGGATATTTCGTCGGCCCGGTTTGACCCTGCGGTTGAGCACACACAGACGTTACTGCCACAAACAGAACGCTGCACACCAGCACAATCATTCCAGCTACATTTAACATGCGATTTGGCATTTTCATATTGGATTTTTGGTTAAGGTTGTCTCCATCACAACGAAGCTGACGAGGTCAACTGTTCAATGCGCATTTTTCTCTCACGACCGGTTTCTAACCGCCTCAACAAGCAGCCGCGTAAAGTCCACAACTCGAGCCTCAAGCTCAGGCGACCTGCCGTACTGCGCGATTTGGTTCACCACTGCACTGCCAACCACAACTGCATCGGCTACTGTCGCAACTGCACGCGCCTGGGCAGGTGTCGAAATGCCAAATCCAACTGCAACTGGCAAGTGGGTATGCGCCCTTATTTTGCCAACCATGATCGCCAGGTCAGGTGGTAAACTGTCACGCATGCCGGTCACACCTTCGCGCGAAATGTAATAGACAAACCCAGTTGCACGTTCGACAATCATTTTGATGCGCGCCTCAGGTGTGGTTGGCGCAACCAGATAAATGTTGCACAAGCCCGCGCTGCGCATTGCACTTTCAACCGGTGCAGCTTCCTCAGGCGGCAGGTCCAAAATAAGCAGCCCGTCAACACCTGCTGCAGCGGCATCTGCAACAAACCGCTCCGGACCGTACCGATGCATGAGATTGAAGTAAATGTAGAGCACAATTGGTATCTGTGATTCGCGCCGGATTTGGCTGACAGTTTCCAGTACCCTGAGCGGTGTTGTGCCTGAAGCAAGACCGCGTTGCGCAGCCAGTTGATTAACCAGCCCATCCGCAAGCGGGTCACTGAACGGTACACCAAGCTCCAGCACATCAACGCCAATCCGGTCAAACGCAAGTGCCAACCGGCGCGTAGCGTCAAGGTCAGGATCACCCGCGCCGATGTAAACAATTAAACCTCTCTGCCCGTTCCGCTTGAGCTGTGCAAACCGGTCAACAATGCGGTTCATGCGCCCCACAGTGTCGCCTGCACAACCTCAGGTTTCAAGCCAGTTCGCAACCCATTCCAGCCGCAATCCCTCAAGGGTTAACTCCGGCACAATTGCGGTTGTTTCGGGGAGCCGACGGCAAATCAGCCTGGCGTACCCGCCGGTTGCAACAACGGTCAGCCGAGTTCTCTTAAGTTCGCGTTTGATCCCATCAAGCGCTTCGCGCACAAGCCCGGTTAACATGCAGGCTGCACCGATGCGCATTGCGTCATCGGTGCTTCGCCCAAATGCACGATTGACAGTCCGAAATTTTAGCTTGGGCAACAACGCCGTTCGCTCGTGCATGTAGTCGGTTATCACAGCCAGCCCGGGCGCAATTATGCCCCCGACGAATTTTCCACGCGCGTTAACAACGTCAATTGTCACTGCAGTGCCGAAATCCACCACAACCACAGGCGGGCTGAACCTGTGCAATGCGGCAACTGCATTTGCCAGTCTGTCCGGGCCGATTGTGTCAGGTTTGGGATAGTCAATTCCGACCCCGCGTGCGGTCCGCGCACGCAGCTCGAAGCAGTCCAACCCCCATAATTCATGCACAAGCTGTCTTGCACGTGCCATTGCAGCCGGCACAACACTGCACAACGCCACACCGTCGAGCTTTGCGCGACCAACAAACCGCCTCAGGTACAGCACGCTGTGGCGTGTTGACCATGTGCAGGTCGGGAACGCTGCGTGGCGTCGGACCCGTGTTTCGTCTCCGAGGCCGATGTGGGTGTTTGTGTTGCCTATGTCCAGAAGTAAAACCATTGCTCAGCTTCACACACCGAATCCGGGGCGGTTGACAGCCCCGGATTACAACGTCAATTCCAGTGTATATTTGGCCGCGTCACTTTTCTACCGTTACATCGCCGCCTATGATCCGTTCCAGATGCCCGTGTTGCGTCCGCAACAATAATGCGCCGTCCGGTGCAAGCGATTCGGCCCGGCCACGTACGGTGCGCTCGCCGATCTTGATAACAACGTGCCGGCCTAATGTTGTGCAATAGCCTTCCCATTCTTCGGCGACCGAGGCAAAATCGCCTGAACAAACCTTGCAATAATCCGCATCAAGCTCGCGTAACAGACGCACGGCAAGCTCAGCGCGGTCAATCATTTGCCCTGTTTCGATTCTAAGTGACGTGGCGAGCCGGCGCAGGTCGGGCGGGAACTCTTTCGTGCTCAGGTTTACATCAATCCCGATCCCAAGCACGACGTACTTTGTGCAGTCAAGCTCGGCATTCAGCTCGGTTAAAATGCCTGCCACCTTTTTGCCGTTGATCAAAATGTCATTTGGCCATTTAACTTCGGGTACCAGACCCGTTTGCGCCTTTATGGCCCGGACAAGGGCGGTTGCAGCGGCAATTGTCAACTGTGTGGTCTGCTGCGGACGCAATGCCGGACGTAACAGCACTGAAAACCACAGCCCCTTGCGCGCAGGTGAAAACCATTTTCGCCCGAGCCGGCCTCGACCGTGCACTTGCGCCTCCGCAAGTACAACAACACCTTCAGCCACACCGTCCCGGGCAAGTTTTTCAACTATGTCACTTGTCGAGGTTGTCTGCTCGAATACACGAATGTCACGCCCAATCACTCGCGTTTCGCCCAGCCGCGCAAGTAAATCGTCCGCATGTAACAGGTCCGGCGCATTTGTCAGCCTGTACCCATTGACCGGGCTGGCCTCGATTTCGTAGCCAAGCCGGCGCAGTTCTTCGATTCGTGCCCACACCGCTGCACGGCTTATCCCAAGCCGATGCGCCAGTTCAACCCCAGAGACACCGTTCGGCCCGGCGGCACGTAGCGCTTTTAATATTTCCGCGTCAGTGCTCACAACTGCCAACCAAACAATTAACTGCACACAAACAAACACGCAACTTCAACTGCGCGACCCGGGCCGGAAAAACATCAGGCGCACTAACCGACAGGTCCGGGGCAACCTGTTTCCTGCCAAACCAACACCAACGCGTACCGGCCAAAAGCTCCGTCTTGCGTCAGCCGCTGCAATTACTAACCTTTTGGCCGACATGAGAATCTTGTCTGGCATACAACCGTCTGGTGCGCTGCACCTGGGTAATTACTTTGGCATGATGAAACCTGCAATCGAGCTGCAGGACAAAGGCGAGGCGTTCTATTTCATCGCAGACCTACACTCGATGACATCGCTGTTTAACGCTGAGGAACGACGCAAAAATTCAATCGAAGTTGCGCTGGATTTTTTGGCGTGTGGACTCGACCCTGCCAAAGCTGTCTTTTTCAAACAATCAGACATACCCGAGGTCACCGAGTTAACCTGGCTGCTCTCGACTGTCACGCCAATGGGCCTGCTTGAACGCGGGCACAGTTACAAGGACAAAATCGCCAAAGGTATCTCACCCAACCACGGCTTGTTCGCGTATCCGGTGCTGATGGCAGCGGATATTCTTATCTACGACTCGAACATCGTGCCAGTCGGCCAGGACCAAAAACAACACCTCGAAATGACACGCGATATTGCAGAGAAATGGAACCGGACTTATGGCGAGACCTTCGTGTTGCCTGAACCTCTCATTCGCGAAGAAGTTGCCGAGGTACCAGGCATTGACGGCCAAAAAATGAGCAAAAGTTACGGCAACACAATCGAAATTTTCGGCGACGAAACCGTGCTGCGCAAAAAGGTCATGTCAATCGTCACAGACAGCCGCACGCCAGATGTTCCGAAACCCGATGCAGACCAAAACCTCGTTATCAAACTGCTCAAGCTGGTTGCGCCACCTGAGGTCGCCAAAGATTATGAAGAGCGACTGCGCGCAGGCGGACTCGGCTACGGCAAACTTAAAGAGGTTCTGTTTGACTATTACTGGGCATACTTCGCCGAAGCCAGAAAACGACGCGCTGAACTGCAGAAAAACCTCGATTATGTAAATGCTGTGCTGCGCGATGGCGCCGCCAAGGCACGCGCAAAAGCACGTGAAGTCCTCCAACGCGCGCGTAAAGCATGTGGCCTGGAGTGAACCCTGGCACAAAAGCGGTGCGGTATGGCCGCGCACGGCATGATCTGTCGCCGGCTCTTACAGATCAACACCCGCAAGCCAAAAGATGTAGCCACCTGCACCTTGATCGGTGCGTGGCACCGGCAGATGCCGCACCAACAGCAGGATCAAGTCCGAATCTCCAACCATAATTTCTCATTGCCACAGAAAAATTCGGCCAACCCCTTGCAGGTTGAACATGGGCAAAACCATGCACAGCCATCTTCGCACATAGGCACACCTGTACAGATGCAAATGCACAACCTACCCGGTGCGCATCAGCAGCTTGCTCAGGCCGAATCGCCCCACCACGCACAAAAGCAATTTATACCATGCGCCAATTCGATCAGGTCGGACTCAACCCAACCCAATGCCAGTGCATTGATTGCACCTGCCATTTTAAGCGCCGGCCGCCAGACGATCACCGGATACAAACTCGGTCGCATCGCTTCAAACATCGCCACTGGGTTCTCTGCAAGAGACCTTTCGTGCCAAACCACTCGGACAATGTGGCGGCCCAGCATTTTGAACGCAGGTCGGGTCGCAGGATCTGCGCGGCAAAATTTGCCAGTGAAAAAATGCTGCATGTTATCAAAATTATCACGCACCCCGGTCCCAAGCACCATCCGCTTGATCCCATTCCGTGTGGTAATTGCGTTAACTGCAATAGCGCAAACCTACGGATAGCTGATCTGGATGCGGTAAAACTTGGTTCCGCCGGGCGAGATGTGGTTCGTAACCGAATATTCCGGCGTAACTGACGTAACGGCTACATTCGTCAAAGCATGCCACTGTGTGCTCGGCGCTAAATCTGTGGCGAACAATACCGTGTATGTCCGGTCGGGCACACACGGGCCAAAGATCACCTTCGCTTGGTCTGGCTGTCCTGACACAGGTTCGATCCGTACCCGGAAGACGGAAGCGGTATTTGTCGGATCAAGCCCGGCAACAAATTCGAACAGGTTGTTTTGACCATCGCCATCCGGATCAAGATTTGGCCCTGCATCTGGATTGTTTAACCCGAAGTATTGCACCTGCCACCAGTCCGGCAGACCGTCCCCGGCATAGCTGCCCAGGCTATCAGGGTGATAAGCGAATTTGATCCGGTAGAACCTGGTGTAATTTGTTGCATCCAGGTCGGTCACCGTACGCTCGGCCATTGTCTCAGTAACCGTCTTATTGACAAGGTGCATCCAAGCAGGTTCACCCACAAGATTGACACAATACAAAACCGTATAAATGCGATCCGGCGCGCAAGGGCCAAAAATGAGTCTTTTCTGGCTCGGCTCGCCCGGCACAGGTTCAATCCTGAACCGGAAAACCGAGCTTGCATTGGTCGGGACTGTACCCGCCATGAATTCATAGAGATTGTCTTGCCCATCAGTGTCCGGGTCTGTGCCCGGTGCAGCCTTAGGATTGTCCAGCCCGAAATACTGTGCCTGCCACCAGTCCGGCAAACCGTCCCCGGCATAACTGCCGAAGTTGTCCGGGTAACCATCCAGAACAAAAATCGTACCCGCGCCAATCACACCCCACCACGCGCCTTTGACTGCTCCGGGTGTATCTGCGTAAACAATGCCGGCAGTTGCCACGCCGTTACTGTCTATGTTGGCAATCGGCCAGCTCGGTTGCAGCCATGTAACCTCCGCACCAGACAAAGGGACAACCGTTTCGTCGTCAAGCACTGCCTCGGCTGAGAGCTGGCTACTTTCACCTTCGTAAATTGCGGATGGGGTGCCGGTAATTGAGACCCCGGTAACTTCAGTTAACTGACCAATGTACTCGTGCCGTACAACCTGCCCCTCGGCAATGCAAATACCGCCAAGCCAGCCAATGCTACTGTCCACGGTGTAGTCAGCACTGGTACTGCGCCCACCGCCGCTGTCAACGGTGGAAGTGACAAGCTGGTTGGCTTGCAATGGCAAAACACCTGCCACAGCCGCCAGGAAAATGATCTGTCCGATCCGACTGATCCGACCGATCCGTCCGATCAAAGTATTGTTCATAGTTAGTTCCCTCCTTTGCCGAGCTTACGTTCAAGTTCAGCCAACCGTTTTTCCAGAGCCTCATTACGGGCTTTTTCGGCCTGCAATTCTTCGTACAGGCCTTTTATCGCAGCCAGTGCAACGCCCTCGGCGTCCACCGTGCTAACGCAACGGTCATCCTCGCCGACACCGAAGGCGGCTGCAAAATCCTGCGCAATCGGGCCGATGTGCCGAATGGTGGCTGGCTGGGTTTTGTAGTTCCACGTGGTTATGGGCAAAGCAGCAACGCGTTCAAGAATCTGGTGACAATCTACAGGCTGGAAGTTTTCCTTCGCGTTGCGATCGCTGAGTGATGACCATGCGCCGCCACCTGCAGGCAGGTGGACACCGGTGTTAGTGCCACTGGCGGTGTAGAACCGCGCGCCGCCATGGGCGCGGACGGTAAAAGTGTTATAACCCCAAGAATACGTGTATTCACCGCCGCTGGACCAGACGAATGCGCCGTAGTTGGTGGCCATGGCGTACAGCCCGGCAGCAAAACTGTAATCGCCTGCGGCAGTATTGTTGTAGCCGCCGGCGACGGTGGCGGCATGGCCGCTGGCTGTGTTGGTGCAGCCGCCGCCGATGGTGGCGTAGTTGGTCGTGGCAGTGTTTCGGGCGCCGCCGCCAATGACAGAGGCATAGCCGCCGGCAATGTTGGTGTAGCCGCCGGCAACAGTGGCGTAGTTGGTCGTGGCAGTGTTTCGGGCGCCGCCGCCAATGACAGAGGCATAGCCGCTGGCTGTGTTGGTGTAGCCGCCGGCAACGGTGGCATAGTTTGTCGCGGCCTGGTTAAACATTCCGCCGCCGATGACGGAGGCGGGCCCACTGGCGACGTTCGGACCTACCTGGTAAGTGCCGTTGAAGCCTCCGCCTCCGATAAATGCACCAGGCCCGCTGGCGGTGTTCCCGTAGCCGCCGGCGACTGTGGAATACTCGCCACTGGCGGTGTTGACGTAGCCGCCAGCGATCGTTGCATAGTTGGTGCTGGCGGTGTTCACTTCGCCGCCCCCAATGGCTGCTGCCGGGCCACTGGCGATGTTTAGACCGCCGCCGGCAATGGTTGCAACCGCGCCACTGGCGGTGTTTAGACCGCCGCCGCCGATGGTGGCGAAGTTAGCGCTATTCGTGTTCGCTAAGCCACCACCAACTGTGGCGACATAGCCCCAAGCAACGTTTCGCTCGCCTCCGGCGACGGTAGCGCCCTCGTTCGTGGCAATGTTTCGGTACCCGCCGCCGATCGTCGCATAATCTCCAGCATTTGTGTTCCGGTAGCCGCCAGCAATGGTGGCATAGGTGCCGATCAACTGATGGCCGGTGCCGATATTGAGCCGTGTCGCCTGCACGTCGCCTGTGACCGTGATCCCGGCACCGAAGGTCTGCAACGCCGTCCACGTGTTTGGATTGGCCAGATTCAACCCTAAATCGAGCAGACCGCCATTGCCCACAAGCGTGTCGTCATGATTTAGCAACGCTGTCAAACTAACACTGCCGCCCAGCGGCACGGTACCGCCGCCGCTCAAGCCCGAACCGGCCGTCACGGTGATGCTGTTGTTGGCCAGCTTGCTGTTGTCAACAGCGCCATCAGCGATTGCCGTGGTCGTGACCGTGCCAGCAGCCAGCTTGCTTGAACTGATAGCCCCGTCAGCAATCTGCGCCGACCCCACGGCGCCAATAGCCAACTTGTTACTCGTTATGGCGCCGTCTGGAACATTTGCGGCCATCAGAGCATACCCGACAGCCGCAATCCGCTGGTCGGGACTGAGTTGTTGCAGGCCGCTGGTGCTATCGTCGAACCACACACGCAATCGCACGTCGCTGTTTGTGAAAACATCAACTGAAAGGGCTGCCATGTTGGAAATGGTGGTATCGCCGAGCAGCACCGAGTAGAGACCTTTGGTGACGGTGATTAAGACAGGGTTTGGGCCATTGCTCCAGTAGGTCCGATACACTATGTTGGGCGGTGGTGGGTCAATTGTGACAGTTGGATTGCTCGAATACCCACTGCCGGGGTTGACCACGGTAACACTGGTCACAGCGCCGCCGTCAACTTGTGCCTGGGCAACTGCATTTGAACCGCTAACGTCTGTGATCCGGACAGCGGGAGCAGCAGTGTACCCTGAACCGCCGTCGGTCACTGTGAACCCTACAATGAAGCCGTTAACCACCGTGGCAACAGCCGCGGCTTGGCGGGCGGTGTTGGTGCCGCCATCAACCAGGGCGAATCGGAACTGGCCTGGACCGGTGAAGTTGGTGCTGCCAATAGAAACGCGTCCTTGATAATTGATCAGGGACGGTACTTGTGCTCGGGCGACGCAGGTCATGCCAATCAATACGGTAAGTATCAGCTTTTTCATGAGACGCTCCTTTTTCTGAACTGGGAAGTTGTTCTATCGGCTTCCATAACACGGAAAAAACTTATGCGTTAACCTTAGTGCAATTCTGTGTTTGCCGGTTCAGCTTTGCAATGGAAAAACTAGTTCAGTGGGTCAAAGGCAAAAATTAGCGGTGCTGCGGTGACCAGATGAAATGCTGGGGGACAAAGGCAAGGCAAACTGTTGGCTGTGCAAGTGAACTCGACTTGGCTATGATTAACTGGAACTGAAGTGGAGGGCATTTCTTGTCGTCGGCCGCCCTGTCGGTTGGTTTTAACCGAAAGAAATGTACTATGCAGTCGAAAAATCAGGGGTCATGAAACGCACGCTAACAGCTATAGCACTGGTTTTGGCGCTCAGTTTGTACGCGTTGGTCAAGCTGTTTGCACTGCGCCCGGTAATTGGCGATGAGAACATTTACTTTTACCAGGCGTGGCGAATGACCGATGGCCTAATGCCGTATCGCGATTTTGTTTCTGCGCATCCACCTCTGCATCTTTATGTACTGGCTGCTGTAGCGGCGCTTACTAAGGGCGAGTTCATTGCACTGAAGGCTGTGCCGATGCTGTTCACGCTCGGGACAGGTTTGTGCGTGTTTGCCTTGTGTCGGGCTGGGCGGTTCCGTCCGATGTTACCCGGTACGGGCTGGTGCATTTTGGCAATGGCAGTTTTTTTGTTGAGCTTCGACACGCTGCGAATCTCCAGTCGCGCAACCGGGACAAATCAAGCGACCTTTTTCCTTACGCTCGGGTTTTTGTTTCAGGTACGTGGTTTGTTCACCTTAGCAGGTGTGTGCTACGGTGCGTCGGTTGCAACGGCGTTGTTTGTCGCGCCGGTGTTGGTTTGTCTTCTTGCGTTTGGCCGGGCTGACATGGCTTTAGGAACCAGGCGCACCGGAATGTTTAGGTTGTTGGCGGGCTTAGCGCTGTCGCTGGTTGCGATCCACTTACCTTCATGGTTGATTGCACCGGGGGCGTGGTGGGACCAGACGGTACTGTTTCACTTCAAAAAACCGCCTATCGGTCCTGACTTCGTCTATACATTCACGCGATTCCTTGCTGCTGAAGGTACACAGACCGTGGCTTGTGCCTTGGGCGCTGTATGGTTTTTACTTGATAGAGTGCAGCGTCGTTATGTGTGGTTGATGGCGGCGGCACTGTCGGTTCTACCGTTCGGGTTAGCGTTAAAACGCGTGTACATTTACTATTGGTTTCCGGCCTTTCCGTTTCTTGCCATTGGCACGTGCATTTTCCTGCACAAATGTTGGCAAATGATGCGGGTAAAACCTGCACTTGCTGTGGGATTGGCAATGCTATGCATCGGTTCACAACCGGTCTGGTACGTTGTTCTGGCACGGTCATTGCCTGTGATGCAAGACAGCCAAGAACAGATCTTCCATCCCACACCCGTGGTTCGTGTTGTAAACCCCATTGTCAGGGCCATATTGTCGTTACGCACGCTGAATTGGGTACCGATGCCAGGCTTAGTTCGCGCCTTACGGCATGAAAACCGGCAATGGTGGGACGTTGCCCCGGCAGTTACTGCACTACAACAAACGCTTGCACAAAACGAAACGTTGTACGGTGATTCCACCACCACGCCGCTTTTGGCATTACTCAGCAGACGTAGAATAGCTGGGGAACTAGCTGACACTAACACCATGCAATTCCGAACGGGGCGTCGGAGTGTTGGTGGCGACATCCAAAAAGCCTTTGCAGACGGTGTGCGCGTATTTGTAGCTCAACCTAATCGTGGGATTTACTTGTTACCCGAGTACCGGGAATTTCTTACCAAGATTGGGCCGCCATGGCGTGTTGAAACGACTGGACTCGGCCCGGTGCTTTTGTTTTTGGTGCAAAGACCCAACACAACCTGAGCTTTAACACCCTTCATCAGTTATTCCATCGCAATCATCGTCCACCCCGTTACAGCGCTCAGGTGCGCCCGGATGCACATTGGGATCGCTGTCGTTGCAATCGCCCGGTTGCATAGCTCGATAATTACCAGAGGGCGCACATAGACATTTGCTCTTGGAAGTAACTCCATACCCGTCACCGTCAGCATCGTAATAATACGTGATGCATCCCTGGGCCCCCTCTTCATCAGTTGCGCCGTCACAGTCGTCGTCCATGCCGTTGCAAGCTTCTGGTGCGCCAGGATAGATATTGGGGTTGTTGTCGTTACAGTCCCCGGGTTGCAAAGCTCGATAGTTGCCTGAGGGCGCGCAAAGGCACTTGCTGTTGCCAGACACACCCCATCCATCACCGTCAGCATCGTAATAGTAGGTGATGCACCCGGGTGTACCTTCGGGGTCTGTTATTCCGTCGCAGTTGTCATCAATCCCATTGCAAATTTCGGTTGCGCCCGGGTTGATGGCTGGGTTCGCATCATTACAATCCCAACTGTTTGTTGAGTATCCGGCAGGTAGCGTTGTGGCGAAAATGAACTGGCTGTAGTGACCGTATCCATCGCCATCCGCATCACGAAAGAATTTCCGAAACAGAAAGTTAACGTTTTCAAGTGTTTGCCCCGGTAAGACATTTACTACTTGGGTGGCTATCACACCGTTTTCGCGCAGTTCAACTGCAATCGTGTGGGTTCCCACAGGTACGGGTGACAACTCGAATGGTGCACCTGCAGGGCTAACCGGACCGACAACAGCAAAAATACTCTTGCCGGGTATGTAAACATATGCATTTGCCGGGTTACCACCGTCGCATTGTACGAGGCCGCGGATTGCGCCTGCGCCAAGTTGCAAAGGCCCGACTGAATTAGGCGCCACAGCAAGTGCGTAAGGCACAGCAGCCAAACGCTGGTCGGGCCCGAGCAATTCAAACCCTCTGCCGCTATCAATCCATACACGCAACCGCACGTCTGTGTTTGTGAATGCCCACACAGGCAATGGCGCCATGTTCGACACTGTTGTGTCACCCAGCAAAACCGAAAACAGACCACGCGTAACAGGGATTGAAACCGGACCAGACCCATTGCTCCAATACACAGCGCCGGTCACACCATCTACAAGTGCAAACCTGAACTGGCCGGTGCCGGTAAAGTTCGTTCCGGCAACTGTAACCCGCCCTTGGTAATTGATGACGGTCGGTCCCTGGGCAAACGGGTCAACCAGCGACCCGATCCACAACAACACAGCCAAAATTACCAATTGCAACCGACGATGTTTCAGGGCCTGTCTCATCTCCGCAGCTCCCGTCCAACTGTTCCTTTGGCACAATGCCGCATGCCGGTTTGTCAGTTTGCAAAGTAACAAAAAGCCGCTCCGCCGGTCACGTAAACCGGGTTCGTGTCCAAAGATTATACTGCCGGCCACACCTGCGCAATACCTGACTCGCCCAACGGTTTGCTTCGGGCTAAGCAGCCGTACGAAGCCGTAACCCAACAGTGCCGCCACCTGACCACCCTGAATGTACTGGTCGCAAAATCGGCTGTGCACCTTTTGTCGGAAAAGACCGCAACATCCGCTGACAATTTGTAGCCCCGGTTGTTGTTGTTGGGGCTTGACAGGCTTGCGTGCTGTTTAAGGATAGCTTGCAATCGGTTTAACAAAACAAAACGACATGCGAATTCTTGTAACAGGCGGTGCGGGCTACATCGGCAGCGTTGTAGCTGAACAACTCGTGAAGACAGGGCACAAAGTTGTCGTGTTGGACAACCTCAGCCAGGGACATCGTGCAGCGGTGCCGCCCGAAGCCGTTTTTATCAAGGGCGACCTGGCCGATTCGGCCATGTTGAGGCATGTGTTCGCCCAACACAGACCGGAGGCAGTGATGCATTTCGCCTCACACACATTAGTGAGTGAATCTGTGCAAAAGCCGTTCCTGTACCTCGGCGCAAATGTCGTCAATGGCATCAACTTGCTGCGCGCTATGCTCGAACACGGCACAAAACGGTTCATTTTGTCCTCGACGGCGAACCTGTTCGACAATCCACCCAAAATTCCCATAGACGAAACCGCGCCGATCGTCCCGGGCAGCCCATACGGCGAATCAAAGTTCATCCTCGAACGAATTCTTTACTGGCTCGAAAAAACACAAGAGCTGCGTTATGCAAGCCTGCGTTATTTCAACGCCGCAGGCGCAACTGCCGAACGCGGCGAAGACCACAACCCGGAAACGCATCTGATCCCGATTGTGCTCAGCGTGGCGCTTGGCAAGCGAACGGCCGTGACAATCTACGGCGACGATTACCCCACCCCGGACGGCACATGTATTCGCGACTACATTCACGTAAGCGACCTTGCCCGCGCACACATACTTGCACTCGAAGCACTCGACGCCGGCAGCCGCATCTACAACCTCGGCAACGGACGCGGCTTCAGCGTCAGGCAGGTAATTGAGACAGCACGTAAAATCACCGGGCATCCGATCCCGGCTGAAGTCGGGCCGCGTCGGCCCGGTGACCCACCTGTGCTCGTGGCAAGCAGCGAAAAAATCCGGCGCGAACTCGGTTGGCAGCCCGAGTTCACCGATCTCGAAAGCATCATTGCCAGCGCATGGCATTGGCACCGGAAATTCCCGGACGGTTACCCGGATTAAACCACACAAAGGCCCAAGCCCGTGCGGAAGACCACCCGTGCACGTGCTGGCGCCCACCGTCCCAGCCTGTGCTGGACTGGCCTTATCAGGCTTCTGAATTGCAGAACGGCGTCTGCTGCAGTCGGCATGCAACCGGCAAATTTGCATGTTTCACAATCGCCGTTTCTTCAATTATCTTCCATGTGTGGGTACACCGACCGGACAAGCTGATTGTTTAGGGGCGCTTACGAATGTGATCGTGCCTGACTTGTGGCAACAACAGGCAGTGGCCGCGCTGCGCGCAGGTAAAGACGTTGTGGTGCAAGCGCCTACCGGGGCAGGTAAAACGCTCGTTTTCGAGCTTTGGTCAAATTTCGGTAAACCGCGTGGCCAGGCAATCTACACCGTGCCAACACGCGCACTTGCAAACGACAAGCTCGCCGAATGGCGTGCGCGCGGTTGGAATGTTGGCATCGCCACGGGCGACCTGTCGGAAAACCTGGATGCACCAATCATTGTTGCAACACTCGAGACACAGAAAAACCGGCTCATACGCGGTGACGGACCGACCCTGCTCGTGATTGACGAGTACCAGATGCTGAGCGATCCCGAGCGTGGCTTGAATTACGAGGTTGCAATTGCACTTTGCCCACCCCAAACCCAACTGTTACTGCTCAGTGGCAGTGTCGGCAACCCGCAGGATGTGGTCAAGTGGCTGCAGCGGCTCGGGCGTGACGCGGTTCTAATCCGACACGACGAACGACCGGTACCGCTCGAAGAAATCCACGCAAACAGTCTCAGTTACCATGTGCCGAACGAAATTCGCGGGTACTGGCCGCGTCTGGTTGCAAAGGCGCTTGCCGAAGACCTCGGGCCGATCCTGATTTTTGCACCGCGTCGGCAGGCGGCTGAATCAATGGCTGCTGAACTTGCGCGGCAGTTGCCAAACCCGAATCCGCTCCAACTCAGCCCGCAACAAAAGGCACTGGTGGGCAAACACCTCGCCGAGTTGCTCAAGTGCCGTGTGGCGTACCACCACAGCGGTTTGAGCTATGGAGCACGCGCGGGTGTAATCGAGCCGTTGGCAAAGGCGGGCCAGTTACGTGTTGTGGTTGCCACAATGGGGTTAGCAGCAGGAATCAATTTCTCGCTCAGGAGTGTGGCTCTGGCAGGGGATTCATACCGACGTGACGAAATCGAACAACCGCTCAGGCCAGACGAAATCCTGCAGATGTTCGGACGCGCAGGCCGACGCGGCTTAGACGAGACCGGGTACGTGATCGTGACCGCAAACGGGATCAGACTGTTGGATGCGCATCCGGCGCATTTGTGCCGGAACGGCATGGTTGACTGGGCTGCGTTGCTCGGATTAATGAATGCCGCTGTTGAACAGGGGGAAGACCCGTTTGCCGCAGCAGTGCGCGCGCAAGAACGGCTGTTTACTTCCAAGCCGATTGTGCTTGGCATTGAACAGTCATTGAAAAGTCCAGATGCACCCTGCGGTTTGCGCACAGATTCAGAGCGGGCACGGCACGTGCGCAAACGAATCCGACAGATGCTTAACAGCCGCGGTGAATGGGAGAACTATCCGGCACCGGTGGAAAAACCCATAAGCGAGATTTTTGTGCCGGTGCCCTCAGAAAGGTCCGACAGGTCAGACAGGTCAGACAGGTCAGACCTGTCCGACAAAGCTCTTCATCTGTTGCCTGCACTTTCTGTGCCTGTTGCACTCGAGAAAGTTGGCTCAGGCACTTTGTGTGTGCTTGCCGAAGACGCGCACGGCCGGAAAACCTACGGACGCGCACTCACAGTTGCGGAAAAACTCAGTGATGGCCGCGTAACAATAGCCAAATGGGTCCGCCGGCTCACAAATTGGCGTGGGCGTGTTGCGCACGAGACGCTTTGGGAACAGAAAATTGCGCCTGTGCTCGCAGCCAAGTTGGCTAAGCAGCGCACCCCTGTAACCAAATTCGTCCAGCAAGCACACCGGATAATGGCACAGCTCGATGTCTCACAGTTGACGATGCGCGTGCCCGTAGATTCGCATGGAGTTGCATTATGGAAACCACCCGAACGCGAGGTGTTCCCGCCCGACTGTGCGGCATGCAAACTGGTTGAGGTGTGCAAGAAACTACCGACTGCAACCGGTGTGGCATTGCTGTGGCGTCGGCTCGGGTTGATTGACCAGACAGGTACACCAACACGGCGCGGCCAGATCGTGAGTTTCTTTTCGCAGAACCACGGCTTGGCAATCGCAGCCGCGCTTGAAGAAGAATCCTATCCATTGGACGAGCTTGTGTACGACCTTGCGAACCTCGATGCCGGGTTCAGATTTTGCGGAGACGATAATCGTTGGGGCGGACGCCTTGCTGCGGTCTGCCGCGCAAGGTTCGGCCTGCAAACCATCCCTGGCTATCTCGAAAACGGGCTGCCACCAGACTACGGCGCAGGTGCAGAACAGATTGTCGCTTCGGTCCACAAAGACCCACAAAGCAAACATGCCTGGGTAAATGACATGGTCGGGTTGGGTGATATTGACAGGTTGATTATCGAATGGCGCAGTCTGCTCCGCCAAATCTCGCATGCGCCTGAGCTTGACTGGGACCGCTGGCGTGAGCTGCAGGCACTAGCACGCACAATTCTCAGTGAAACCGAGTCGCCCACAATTACAACACTCCCGCCTCTGGAATATCACCAGACAAAACGCATTGATCACAGGCTCGTACTGAAGCGGCATTGACAGTCGAGTGTGCTCGGGCGGTGCAAAAAATATCTTCAGCACGTGCGCCTGCTGGTGCTAAGTTAACCGGTCTTGAACACGCAAAAATGATGGACGCAATTAAACTCGACAAAGCCTTGGAATTCAGTGTTGATGCTGCGCAAGCGGCGGGGAAACTGCTCCGGCGAAACATGCGCAGCACAAAAAAGGTCAACCTCGCCACCGCACACGACATAAAACTCGAACTTGACGTGCGCGCGCAGAGCAAAATTGAAACCATCCTGCGCGCTGCATTCCCGCAAATACCAATCTTGGGCGAGGAAAAAAACATAGGCGATCCGACCGGCCCGATCCGGTGGGTGGTAGACCCACTGGATGGCACGGTAAACTATGCGCACGGTATTCCACACGTATGCGTGCAAATCGCGCTTCAAAAGCGCGTCCAAGCCCGTGGCGGCACGGAAGCAAAATACAAGACAGTGGTTGCCGTAATTTATGATCCGTTCCAAGAAGAACTGTGGACTGCCGTACGGGGCGAGCCTGCCAAACTCAACGGTGTTCCGGTCCATGTGAGTAATCGCAGGAGCCTGGGCGAAGCGGTCGTTTCGGTCGGATTCGGCAAGAGCGAAAGATTTCTAGACGCAATTCTGCCGTGTTTCATTCAACTGGCGCGCGCCGCACGCAAGATACGCACGATGGGCTCCGCCGGCCTGGGCCTGGCGTACGTTGCTGGCGGCAGATTCGATGCCTACATCGAACGCGGCATAAGCCTGTGGGACCTTGCACCAGGCGGGTTGCTGGTCGAATGTGCAGGGGGCAAATTCTGGTGTGCGAAAAATCCCGATGGCGATTCGTTCCGTATGATTGCCAGTAACAGGGCATTATTCAAACAACTGCTGCAGTTGGCGTGAGCGCTGCCAGGCCACCAAAATGTCCGCAGCGCACCTACCGGGGTCGGATTACCGGTCTTGCGTCTGCTGAAGCACCGCGAGGCCTTTGATAAGGTCCAATGCACGTGCCAGCACAGGGTCCGTCACAACAGGTGGCGCGGGTTCGTCTGCACCAGGTGCCGGTCTGCGCCCAGCCGACCCTGAGCCTTCCATATACTCGCGCATCAGCTCGGCCTCATTTATGCGGCGCCGTTGCACGCGATTCGTCTGGTTCGACCCGCCATTTTGGCCGGAAAGCTCTTGCCCGGTTGTGATCTGGCGGTACGGATCATCCAAAAATGCGCGTTCGTCTTCGGGCCTGACTGCAACTGCAATATCCGGTTGCAAACCGTCCTCAGGCAACGCTTGCCCATCACCAAGTTTAACCGGCCCACCACTAATGCGCAGGCGTTGCCCCGTGCTCAACTCGAATTCGTTCACGGCGCAAATGCGGCCGGCTGTGTTTGTGCCGATGACAAGGCCCACACCCAATTGCCGCACAAGAGCAGCCAACACTTGGGCGGCACCGGCTGTTTCACCATTCACAAGCGCCATCACGGGCAGTTTGATTGCGTTTGTCTTTGCGGTGGCGTAGGCCTGGCCGCCACCCCAGTCAAGAAGCAGTCCGCCTCCGCTTGCAAATAAATCCGCAACACTGGCTGCAGCCGCATAGTCTGTCCCGGAGGCAAATCGCAGGTCCAATACAATGCCGGACAGTTTGTTTGTCCCGGCGATTCGTTCAATGGCAGCCAACAGCTCCGACGCCAGCGGCACAGTCACCTCTGCAATACGAAAATACGCAATCGCACCGTCAAACAGATTCGTTTTCACCAAGCCACAGGTTGTTGCACCGCGGTCCAACCCGGTTTTGTCCGACACAAGCTCAACACGCGGCCCGAGTAACTTGAGCAAACCCTCCACGGACGCGTTTTTAAGCTCGGGCAAGTGCACCCCAGGCAGGTTCGTCTGGAGCAGCTCGTAAACTTCCTGAACCGAAGGCGGCGTGCTGGCTGAAGCCGAATTAGCCACTCGAGCCGGCCAAACCGCGCCAATTAAAACTGTCAGTGCCAAAATTTTACGGATTCCTGTCATTCGCAGCCCAAACATGCTGGGCTGCGGCCTGAAAGTAAAGTTGCAACCAATACGTTGCCACAAACCATGGACACTTGTTGTACAGGTGTTATTGACCAAGTACACGTTTTTGGGACACACAAGTTCATAACCGGTTCGACCGCGCAACATGAGCTACGCAAAAACCCCGTGTTTACTTGCAAATGTTGAGCCGTTAAAACACCCGTCAAAGAGGCGCAAACTGGCCAGAAATTTGCTACCTACAACCGTTGTCCGGCGCTGTTTAAGGCACGGGAATGGTACCGAACATGGCTGGTGTCTTGAGTCCAAACGAAGCTGCGCAACTGGCACAGACGATTGAGATGTTCGAAATGATCACTCAATCGCAGCCGGCTGACTATCAATCGCTTGAGATTCTTAAGGAAGCATACTCGAAACTCGGTCGAGAAGAGGATGTCATCCGAACATCAAAACGGATTGCCAAGGCTTACATGCAGCTTGGCCAATTGTCCTCCGCAATTCTTGAATACGAAACCATCTTGCAACGTGCGCCGGACGACGCCGAGGTGCAGGCCGCACTGCGCGAGATCGAAGCCAAAGCTGGTGGGTTCCATCCATCTGCGCGTGTACATGAGCCCGAGCAGGCAGCTAGGCAAGTCAAGCCCGCCGCACCGGCGGCACTGGCTGCACCGGCCGTTGCAAAAGCGCCGGCGGCGGTAGTCACCCCCAGCATCGTTGACGACGGGCGCACCGAGATGTACAAAGCCTTTGTCGAAAGCAAACTGATTGCGCCATCTGACTTTGAACAGAGTTGGCCCACACCCGATCTGAAAGCGCCGTCGAACAGTGTGGTCGAACCGTTCATACAGGTACTGCACGACAAGAAACTTGTGCCGATTGAAAAGAGCCTCACACTGCTCGTCGAACGCGCGCGTGTGGGGTTCCTGCCGATCGAAAGGTACGACGTTGACTTTGACCTCGCACGCACTTTTCCGGCCCAGACATGCATGCGCTGGTGTGTTTTGCCTTTTGATAAGATGAGCAGAACAACATTTGTTGCCACGGCAAATCCGTTCAATCGGCAGGCATTGCTCGAGTTGTCGGCTGGCAAAACAACCCGCTTGGCATGGTATCTGACCACACCGGTCGAGTTGATCAAATGCATCCGCAAAGCTTTCCGTGTCTAAGGTATGTTGCCACGAGTAAAAACGTTCGGTGAACGTATCGCCGATGCCATGGTCGAAGACGGCCTGTTAACCCGCGAACAGGTCCAGGAACTGCTCGAACAGCAGAAACGCGAAGGCTCAAGATTCATCAAGCTCGTAATCGAAAAGGCCTATGTAAGCGAACAGGACCTGACAGTTTCGATGGGGCGCGTGTTGAATACACCCCCGATAAACGTGACGCGCCTCAGCATCCCGCATGAAATAGCCGAGCTGATCCCACGCGAAGTAGCACAAAATCACAAGGTCATCCCGATCGCACGCCTCGAAAACAAGCTGTTCCTAGCAATGGCAGACCCGCTGAACGTGCTTGCCATTGACGATATCAAGCGGATCACACGCCTTGAAATTGTGCCCTTGATAGCCTCGGAACGCGCCATTATTGACAAGCTAAACAACATCGAAGCTGCCAAAAGCGCCAGTATCGAGGAAATTATCGGGGACGTAACGAAACAGGCCGATGTCGAAGCCGCAGCGGCTAATCTCGAGGTCGCCAAGGAAGAAGCTGAAGAAGTCAATCTCGATCAACTAGCCGCATCAACCGAGGAAGCGCCGGTGGTGAAGCTTGTCAACCTGCTCATCGTCCAGGCTATCAAAGACCGCGCAAGCGACATCCATATCGAGCCGTTCGAAAAAGTTGTCCGTGTGCGGTATCGCATTGACGGCTCGCTTATCGAGGTGCCTGCTCCCCCAAAACAAATGCACCTTGCGCTTGTGTCACGGCTCAAAATCATGGCAAACCTCGATATCGCCGAACGGCGCTTGCCACAAGACGGCCGCATCCGCGTTAAGGTCGGCGGCAAAGATTATGACCTGCGTGTGTCGGTCATGCCGACCGTGTTTGGCGAGAAAGTAGTGTTGCGTGTCCTCGACAAAGGCGCGCTTTCGACCAGCCTCGATAAGCTCGGCCTCGACCCGCAAACGTACGCGCAGGTCAAGGCCGCTATTGACGCGCCGCACGGCCTGATCCTTGTGACCGGACCAACAGGTTCAGGCAAAACAACCACACTGTACTCAGCACTTAACGAACTTAACTCGCCCGAGTGGAACATCATCACTGTGGAAGACCCCGTCGAGTTCCAAATCCACGGCATCAACCAGGTGCCCGTCAGACGCGAGATCGGACTCACATTCGCAAATGCACTCAGGTCAATCCTGCGCCAGGACCCGGACATAATCATGATCGGCGAGATTCGCGACACCGAAACTGCCGAAATCGCAATTGAAGCAGCGCTAACAGGTCACCAGGTCCTCAGCACATTGCACTGTAACGACGCGCCCGGCGCAATTGCACGCCTGGACGACATGGGCATTGCGCCGTTCTTGATTTCATCATCTGTAATACTCTCATGCGCGCAACGGCTCATGCGCCGGATCTGTTCACACTGCAAGGAACCCGTCCAATACCCACCCAAGATGTACCAGGACCTGCACATTGACCCGAGCATATTCGACGGTGTCACACTGTACCGCGGACGCGGTTGTGAAAGGTGCAAAAACACGGGTTACTACGGCCGAATGGCAATCATTGAGGCTATGACCATCACAGACGAAATACGGCGCCTGATCATCACTCGTGCACCTGCGCGTGAGCTTGGCAAGGTCGCCATCAGTCAAGGTATGCGCACATTGCGCATGGTCGCGCTCGAACGCGCCCGTGAGGGTGTCACAACGCTCGAACAAGTGTTGGTAACAACTGCACAACACTGAGCTGGCGACACACCAAAAGCCTTTGTGCGTAGCGCTGCACACGCACAATAACCTTTATCAAGGCCTAAACACGGCCCTATCGGACGCTTAGCACGGACATTGCACACGGTTTTCATAGCTGAGACTTCCGAGTCTACTGCGTCGTCTCACACTGCTGCGGTTAAAACCCGCCAACACAAGGCGGCTACGGACAGCTTGCCGATTTGGAAGTCGGCGTCAAATTGCGCGTAACAAACACGGACACCGTCCCCGCCAAACCCGCCTCAGATTTAAAACCCGGAAACCAAATTCATAACGTCGCTGAGCCGACCCGGTGTTGCCTGCGCGAGCGAAAATAACAACGGCGATCGCCGCATTTCAACTGCACCTTTGCTGGCACACCGCAACGCCCCCGGCTGCTTGCCCGATGCTGCATGTGCAGAAACGCAACATGCTCATGCATGGCCAAATCCGGCTTTTTGCAATCTAAAACTTGCGCTGAGGCGGCCCGGCTGGCGGTTGCGGAATTCTCAGGGGTTCACGTGCCGGCGGCAACGAATTAAGCGGTTGATTGAAGCTGCTTGAATCCGGCGTCCGTACCGGCATTGCACTGTAGGGGTTAACCGTACCCGAACCGACCGATGTTGGAGGCGTGGTGGGCGTGAAACGCATTGTGGGCGAAGTCAGACCAGTGTTCACTTTTGTATTGTTACCGAAAGACCCCACACCCGGTGTCTGAACAGCAGCAGCCGATACAGCCTGCGGCGGCTCAAGCAACCGTTTGAACTCGTCTAGTCTGCTCTTTCGATCCGCGTCGGATTGAGTGTACGCTGTGCTTGTCCACGGTAGGTCCGGCAAAATTGAAGTCGAACTTTTCTGATCCTGCATAGGTAACAGGTCGCCGGCAGGTTGACTCTGAAACAGGTTTTGCAATGTTTGTTCGGTTTCCTCAACCTTGCGCGCAAGCGGAGATTTCGTGGCAGGCTGCTCAACAAAACCTATTAGGCCGTTTTCGCCGATTAAATCGGGCAAAACCTGGCCGGTCTGCGCTTCGCTTTGCTGTTTCAACCTTTGATAAAACCGCTCGATAACAGAACCCTTTTCTTTCTGGCCGCTGACAGGGTCGAGTCTCGACAAGCCGAGCTTCTCCTCGGTTTCCCACCCCATACCAAGCTCTTCAGCCGACAGATAAACCCAATTCCGCCGCCGATCAATGTATTCTTTTAGCCGTTTGCGCTGGCTCGGCGAACTCACCACTGGCGGCGGCAACGGCCGCCCGATGGCAAATCCGGCGTCTGAATCCAGCACTTCAACACGACGAGGTCCGTCTGACAGGATTCGTTGCCTGAGCAAGGTTTCTTCGAGCTTTTTCGACGTGGTTTCCTGCAGGTTTGTCGTGACAAGCTCCGTGCGCGGTTTAGAAAATTCAATTGGCTGTCCGCCGGCTTCTGCGCCAAAGCAAATCCCTACGGCTGCTGAAGCCAAAACCGCACATGCCGAAAACTGCAATATCAGACGTGATTCCATGCCAGCACACAAATCGCTGTTTTAACCATGCGACACTTTATGCCCGGGCGCAGCAGCAGTCAAACCACAATTTGCACCAACCGAGTCCTTACCGGCTCGGCAGTTCGCGTTCCAGCCCGAAAGCACCGGAGCTGCACAGCCGCAACAATAATCAACCGAGACAAATCCGCACTTGATCTTTCCCGCCAATTTACCCGGCGGGCGGACGTTGCATGCGAGTCGCCAACGATTCAGGTGTCCCGGCTTGTCGTGCTCACACTCAATGGGCCGCCACAAAACAAGTCCGTGCATGAAAGTGCGCCTGCGTTAACGCTGAGCTAGCAACACATTCAAATCCACGCTATTGCCTCTTTGCACCTGTGTTTTGGTGCAGCAAAACTTCCAGCGGGCAACCCCGACAAAGAGCAGTTCGTGCGCGGCAAAACCTTTTGCCAACCATGACAAGTTGCGCGTGATAATCCTGCCAGTAATCCAGCAGCTCGGCAGCGGGCCTGTCGCGTAATGCAGATTCGCAAAGTTCTTTCAGCTCGTCGTACGTTGACGTACGGCCAGTACCAACCACCCAACCATGCCTGCTAAAAATCCGCTTTGTGTATGCGTCAACGACAAAACTCAGGTGCCCACCAGCGTACAACAACATGCTGTCTGCAGTTTCCGGCCCAATCCCAGGTATCTCAAGCAACCGGCGCCGTACCACCGGAGTTTCACCCGCAAATAACCTGTCCAGACACAGCAGTCTGCCCGCAGCCGATCCTGCGCACCTGGCGCAAGAACAGGCTTGATGCTTGCGTTCGTACACACGGCGGTGCGCGTTACCATCCGCTTGCGCATCCGACTCTGGACAGTAATTCAACAACACACTCAAAAACGCGCGCAATCGCGTCGCTTTCACATTGTAATACCCTGCGGGCCGGATCAACGCGCAAAGACGCTCGGGCGAAAGTGCGTAGAGATCGCGCGGCAATAAAACACCGGCTGATTTCAAGTTGGCAATTGCACGCTCGACATTTGTCCAGTTTGTGTTCTGCGTTAAAATTGCACCTACACAAACCTCGAAGGCCGTTTCACCCGGCCACCAGTGTTGATGACCAAACTGCGCGCGCATAAGCCAATACGCACGCCGCAATTGCATTTTGTACTGTCGCGTACCCATGAGAATCTGGGCAAAACTCATACCAACAAGCTGCGCGTCAGCCAAATCAGAACCCACAACACAGCTTTGTAACGGCCACGGACTAGCGCGACAGTCCACAGCATATTCAAGTCCATAGCACCGAGGCTGCTTAAGCACGGCCTGACTGTGCTGAAGAAATCCAAATCAAACCGATGCAAAAAATTTATGGACAATGCGGCCCTTTTCGGGTAAAACGCGCCTGTCTGATGCACGTTAAACTGATTAAAACTATTAAATTAAGTTGCAGGCAACGCCAGTGCACGGCTTGCGTAACAACCGTTTGCAGGCCGACGGTACGGAACTGGCTGCGCCCGGTATCAGACGCTAACAAAACCCGTAACAACCAATAACAAAGCCATGTCAATTATCCGAGATACACTTGAGATTGTACGAAAACGCAATCCGCATGAACCTGAGTTTCTCCAGGCTGTAACCGAAGTACTGGAGTCAATTGAACCTGCTGTGGAGCGACACAAAAAATACCGCGACCAAGCCTTGCTGGAGCGGCTGGTTGAGCCGGAGCGAATTATTCAATTCCGCGTCTGTTGGCAGGACGACAAGGGCAATGTCCATGTGAATCGCGGCTACCGCGTCCAGTTCAACAGCGCAATTGGGCCCTACAAGGGCGGACTGCGATTCCATCCAAGCGTGAACCTGAGCATACTGAAGTTCCTCGGGTTCGAGCAGGTGTTCAAAAACTCGCTCACCACACTGCCAATGGGCGGTGCAAAAGGCGGCAGTGACTTCGATCCCAAAGGCAAAAGCGATTCCGAAGTGATGCGGTTCTGCCAGAGTTTCATGACCGAGCTGTTCCGGCATATCGGGCCTGATACCGACGTACCGGCAGGTGACATCGGTGTAGGTGGACGCGAGATTGGTTACCTGTTCGGCCAGTACAAACGGTTGGCCAATGAATTCACTGGCGTGCTCACTGGCAAAGGCATCAATTGGGGCGGCTCGCTCATCCGGCCCGAGGCAACCGGGTACGGCTGCGTCTATTTTGCACAGGAAATGCTCAAAACACGCAATGACTCGCTCGAAGGCAAGGTGTGCACAGTCTCAGGCTCGGGCAACGCAGCTCAATACACCGTCGAAAAACTCATTCAGGTCGGTGCCAAAGTTGTCACCATGTCAGATTCAAACGGCACCGTTTATGACAAAGACGGTATCAACGCCGAAAAACTTGCCTGGATCATGGAGCTTAAGAACATCCGCAGAGGCCGTATCAAGGAATACGCCGAAAAATTCGGCGTGAAGTACCTCGAAGGCAAACGGCCGTGGGGTATCAAATGCGACTGCGCCTTCCCATGCGCCACGCAAAACGAGATCAGCGGTGAAGACGCTAAAACGTTGCTTGACAACGGCTGTATTCTCGTGGCTGAAGCTGCCAACATGCCGTCTGAACCTGAGGCAATTGACCTGTTCCTGGCAAAGAAAATCCTCTACGGCCCCGGCAAAGCCGCTAATGCGGGTGGCGTGGCCACATCCGGCCTCGAGATGTCACAGAACTCGATGCACTTGTCTTGGCCGCGTGAAGAGGTTGACGCACGACTGCACCAAATCATGGTCACGATCCACAAAAACGTCGCTCAAACCGCTGCCGAATACGGGCATCCGGGCAACTACGTTATCGGCGCAAACATAGCTGGGTTTGTCAAAGTCGCCGATGCAATGCTTGATCAGGGGCTGGTCTGACAAAACACACACAAGGCAACTTGCACAGGCGCAGCACTTGGCAACGGGCCGCTGCGCCTGTAATTTTTCAAGGGCCAAAATGTCAGATGCAATAGAATCGCTCAGCACAGGTATCCCGGGCCTCGACAAGGTACTGTCCGGCCTGCGCCCCGGCGACAATGTAATCTGGGAAGTTGACAGCATTCGTGAATACCGGCCGTTTCTGGAGCCGTTAGTACAGGAAGCAAAACACCTCAACAGACCCCTGATCTACTTCAGATTCGCGCGTCATGCACCTTTGCTAAGCCCGACCAGCGGTGCCGTAATGCATCAGCTTAATCCGCAGGATGGGTTCGAGCGGTTTCTAAGCTCGATACTCGATGTTATTGAACACGCAGGCCCGGGTGCATACTACATTTTTGATTGCCTGTCTGACCTCGCCGCAGACTGGTTCAGCGACCGTATGTTGGGCAACTTTTTCATGATCACTTGCCCCTACTTGTACGAGCTGCGCACCGTTGCGTACTTCGCACTGCAAAAACACGTGCATTCGTTCCATGCCACCGACGCGATCTTCAACACTGCCCAGGTCATCATCGAGGTGTACCGCAAAGACGACCAACTGTTTATCCACCCCATGAAAGT
>Ga0315298_1002771_pt1 | contig 28926 bp, 22 predicted proteins | sample WHS_1_MG_FD_203077 | JGI IMG/M metagenome (GOLD analysis project Ga0315298, IMG submission 203077) | Extremophilic microbial mat communities from Washburn Hot Springs, YNP, Wyoming, USA - WHS_1_MG | ecosystem: Environmental > Aquatic > Thermal springs > Hot (42-90C) | place: USA: Wyoming... | reverse complement strand
CTGTTGCCTTGGCGCGGTACTTTAACGTTTACGGCCCTGGCGAAGTGCCTGGAAAATACCGTAATGTTATTCCCAATTTTATTTGGCGGGCTATGCATGGGCAGCCGCTGGTGATTACGGGGACAGGCGAGGAAACCAGGGACTTCACCTATGTCGAAGACATCGTAGACGGCACGCTTAGGATGGGCGTTGTTGCGGAGGCTGTTGGCGAAGCGGTTAATTTGGCTTCTGAAACTGAAACGCGGGTTATTGACTTGGCCAACTGGATTAACGAGTTGACTGGAAACGATGCGAGAGTGGTTTTTAAGCCTCGAAGAGACTGGGATAAGGTTGTTAGGCGAAGAGCTTCCATTGAAAAGGCTAAAAAGATTTTGGGCTATGAGCCTAAAACAGATATAAAAGCTGGATTAAAGAAGACGTACGAGTGGATCTTGGAAAACAAAGACAAGATGGAGCAAGTGTTACGTTTTGAGGAACTTTAGAGGTCGAGTCTTGGTTTTCTTCTTAGAAAAAGTGTCGAGTTATAGGTTTTCTTCTAGATGGCTAAATTGAGAAATATACTTTCGATAGATATTGAAGAAGTGTTTCATGCTGAATATGCGAGGGATGTCAAGAAGAGCCATCTTAGTTATAGGGCGCCTTGTAATATTCCGTTTGTGCTTGATTTACTCAGGGAAGAAGGTGCTAATGCAACTTTTTTCGTAGTTGGAGAGATTGCCGAAAAATTTCCAGAAGTAATTGGTATGATAGCAAAAGAAGGGCACGAAGTAGCGTTTCATTCATATGATCATAAACCATTATGGGGAAAAAATCCGAAGCAACTTGAAACAGAAATAGAGAGGTTTAATGAGTTATTGACATCAATGACGGGAGTCACGTGCCTAGGCTTCAGGGCGCCATCATTTTCGCTGGATAACAAGACCAAATGGACTTTAGAAGTTTTGGAGACGATGCGAATATTGTATGATTCAAGCGTTTTTCCCGCGTGGACGCCCCTCTACGGGGTTTCTAGCGCACTGGTAAGGCCATATAAACCTTCAAATGATGACTTGACCGTGGAGGATGTTAATGGCAAACTCTGGGAGTTCCCATTAGCTGTGTATTCGCTCGTAGGATTACGAATTCCAGCAGCTGGAGGCTTTTACCTGCGATTTACCCCGAGTCTTGTATGGAGAGCGATAAAGAAGATAAATAAGCTTGGGTCACCGGCTGTCGTATATGTTCACAATTGGGAGCTGGATTCTGAAACGCCCAAGCTAAAGCTTAATCCATACAAATCATTTGTAACGTACCATAATATAGACAAAACTGCGGAGCTGTTTAAGCATCTGTTACGTGAATTTCAATTCACCAGTTTTGCGGAGTACATGAAATCGGCGGGGATGGTTTAAATTAATGTCTATGGAAGTGGATTTGCACGTACACACTAAATTTTCCTTTGACTCTTTTCTCGAACCTAAAACTGTTATTAAGCTTGCATTAAAGCGAGGTTTATCATCGATAGCCATAACAGATCACAATACCATTAAGGGAAGCTTAGTTATAATGTATGAGGTATCATCGGTTAAGGATTTGATGGTAATACCAGGAATCGAAGTGAAAACCGATATAGGAGATGTGATTGGACTTTATGTCCAAAATGAGATAAAGACGAGGAGATTCCACGAGGTTGTGGAGGAAATAAGGCGTCAAGATGGCTTAGTGGTTTTACCACATCCGTACAATGGACATAAAGGACTGGGGGAGATTGTTAGTCATGTGGACGTAGTTGAGGTGCTAAACGGTCGAAGCTCCCACGTTAAGAATGCTAAGGCTCTTAGACTTGCAAACTATCTAGACAAGCCTGCAATTGCTTGCAGTGACGCCCATTTTTCATTTGAAATAGGGCGTGTGAGAACCAAGTTTTTTTCAAATACAAGTAGCCTTGAAGAATTAAGGGAACTTATCCTCAATGGTAAGAGAGAGTTTATCGGAAAAGAGTCCTCATTCATAGTACATGGTTTTAGCTTCATAACAGGGACCATTAAACAAGTAGCTGGTCTTTATCGAGGTTGAACATTGTCCAAGGTTTTAGTTACTGATTCATCAGAAAGGGCTGCTTTGGCGGTTATCAGATCGCTGGGTAAAAAAGGTATAAAAGTAGTCGCTGCTGATGCCACGAGGTTTAATGCTGGATTTCTATCAAAATATTGTGCTTACAGAGTGACTTACCCATCACCATTGGAAAATAAGGAGAAATTCGTAAAATCGTTACTACAATTGGTAAAAAAAATGAAATTAGACTTGCTTGTCCCCATAACTGATTTTGCTATGATGCCAATTCTTGAACGAAGAGAGGAATTTGAAGATTATGTTAAAGTGGCAGCACCTTCCTATGAGGTTGCAATGAAAGCTTACGACAAATTCCAAACAGTTGACATTGCACAAAAATGCGGGGTACCTCACCCTAAAACTTTCCTCATATGCGATGTAAAGGCTTTGAGAGAAATGGCGGGCGAACTTAACTATCCAGTGGTTATTAAGCCTAGAATGAAAGTTTTCTGGAAGGATGGAAAAGCCGTTACGATGAAGGTTACGTCAACTAACTATGCGTATAATGAGAAAGATCTAATATCTAAGTACGCGAAGCTGATGAGTAAACTTAAACATATTGTGCCTTCAGACTTCTTTATTGTACAGGAATATGTGCGGGGAGTAGGATATGGCGTAGAAGTGTTAATGGACAATTCCAACGCGATGGCACTATTTATGCATAAAAGGTTACGTGAGTACCCAGTTACCGGTGGTGCCGGCACATTGAGAGTTAGTGTATGGCATAGAAAACTAGCGGAATACACAATAGAGTTACTGAGAGAAATGAACTGGCAGGGAGTTGCAATGGTAGAATTCAAATTAGACGAGAAAACTTGGGATGTGAGCCTTCTAGAGGTTAACGGAAGGTTCTGGGGATCTTTGCCGTTAGCGATAAACGCAGGGGTGGATTTTCCATACCTCTTGTATAGGTGTTTGGTTAAAAAAGATATTTTCAATCCTCCAAGTTACAGATTGGGTGTGAGACAGAGATGGTTGATACCGGGCGACATTCTATGGCTTTACTTGTCCATCATCAATGCACATAAAGTTTTTGCTTCCATTAAAGATTTCATAGCTTCGTTTTCAATTTCGGATGATATAATATCTCCTGATGACATGGCGCCGACTCTTGGGGCTTTGTGGACATCTCTGACTCTATTCGTAGATGTTTTAAAGGGACAACGTAGTATAGTAGGAGAAATTCTGAAAGTTTCTAAAGAAGCTTAATGAAATGAACTTATGTTTCATTAATCCGTCGGAAAGCCGAAGACCAGAAATATACGGATTAGCCGAAAATCTTCCTAAGAAGTATAACATAACTATTTTACACCCTTCAGATAAAGCTAAAATGCGTGACAATTTCTATTTGCGTGAAAACATATTTGTCAAATACATCCCATCGATTTTCATGCCTCTTTCCGATTCGATGGTTACGATACCTGTTTTTCAGAAATGGATAAAAGAATTATATGATACTGTTCGACTCAACAAAGTTGATTTAATTCATGTTTGCGACTATGAGTACTTGACGTCTACCCTTCCTATTTTTATTAAGCGAAAATATGGTAACCTCTCGACGGTAATTGTGAACGACGCGCTCATAGGTATTGGAAATTATTCCTTTGGGTCGCTACTAATGGATTTGCTATCCAGAACTTATACATGCGCTTTAGGAATAAAAGTCCTTAAGAGCTACGACAAAATTATATTGTTATATTCGGAGCTTGCTGAACAAGCAAAAAAATTGGGACTACCTGAGGGGAAAATAAGAATAATACCTAATGGAATAGATGTTAAAAAAATTTTTGACACTCAAAAACGGTTCGATGCCGAAAGTATTAGGAAAAAATTTGGAATAACTGACGATGAAAAAGTAATCCTCTATGTAGGGCGCCTCGTCAAAATGAAACGCGTTGAAATAATCATCACGGTAATTAAGAAGTTACTGGAGAGGAACTTGAAGGTCAAAGGTTTAATTGTGGGGGATGGACCACAGCGTACTGAGTTAGAGAAAATGGCCCGCCCTATAAATCATCATATCAAGTTTACAGGTTATCTCTCCGAAGAAAGATTTGAATGTTACCATATTGCTGATCTGTTTATATTGCCCTCAATTTCTGAAGGGTTGCCTACTGTGCTTTTAGAGGGAGCGTTATTCGGGCTTCCGATTATTGCAACAAATACTCATGGAGTGCCTGATGTAGTTATCCATGGTAAAACAGGTTTTTTGGCCAGTAGGTGGAATTATTATGACCAATACACCGAGTATGCTGAACGTTTACTGAGGGATCAGAGCCTAGCTACAGAAATAGGTGAGAATGCAAGAAAATACGTAGCAAGAAATTTTTCATGGAACAAAGTTGTTATGAAATACGAAAAAGTTTATAAGGAAACAGCTAAATGACAGGATTGAGAATAGGGCTATCATATATTACTCAAGGAGTTCAAGTTGCTGTGCTGGAAGATCGGTTTGGTTTTTAACATGTGAATTGTCGAAAAAGTTTACGATGAAGCAACGGAAGATGTGAAGTATTAGATGGGTACGCAAAAATGGAATGTTGGAATTGTGGGCGGCTCTGGCTTTATAGGTTCTACGCTGGCTAGACATTTTTCTCCCTCCTTTAATGTGAGAATTATCGATATTAAAGAACCAAAGCTGTTACAGGGTAAAATTGAGTTTAAGCGTTGCGATATCCGAAGGTATGAAGACGTTAAAGACGCGCTGGCAAATTTAGATCTGGTGATCCATACGGCTATTATTCAGATTCCACAGATAAATGAGCAAAAAAGATTAGCCTACGAAGTTAATATTTTAGGCACACAAAACGTCTGCAGAGCTGTTGACGAGAGCCCCAAAGCCAAGGGTGTGATTTTGACAGGAACTTGGCACATCATCGGTGAGCGAGGGTTGGAAGGGGTTATCGACGAAAGTTTTGGTTTTAGACCTGATAAAGTTGAGGACAGAGCGAGGCTTTATGCATTATCAAAGACTTTACAGGAGGGAATTGTAAGATTCTATGACGAAACCTCCGAAAAGATCTTTGGGGTCATAAGGTTGGGTACAGTTTTGGGAGAAGGAATGCCTGAGCAAACCGCAGCGAATATATTCATCAAAAGAGGTTTGGAAGGGAAACCAATAACACCGTATAAACATAGTATGTATAGGCCAATGCTTTACGTTGACATACGAGATGTATGTAAGGCTTTCGAAGCGTTCTCAGAGCTTATTTTAAGCAGTCGAGCAACGAAAGGGGATAACAGCTTAAATCATATTGTTAATGTTGTATATCCAGAACCGATAACTATCTTGGAATTAGCAGAAATAGTTAGAGGCGCTATTATAGAGCTTACAAATGGTAAAATATGCCCTCCTATCCAAATAATAGACAAGGGGTTACCTTCTTTATTTTCCAAGGAAGATAAAAATAAGTTCAGAGTCAATACAGAAATGGTAGAATGCCTTTTAGGCTTAAATAACCTAATACACCCTAGAGAATCCATTAGACATATCATAAGAAAGGAATTATCGTACAAGGTGAGTTAATTTTCTGAAGCACAAGAAAATCATTATTTTAATTGTTTTGGAGCCAACAATAAACGAAGTCGGCTACGTTAGCAAGCATATACCCTTAATAAAGAAGCACATCGACTTTAACCTTTTTGAAATTCATCTAATCGCAAGTCATTCGGGTCTAAAACCCTTAAAAGAAAGTTTTAGCAATGTTTATTCTGTTAGGTTTTATCCTACCGCATCTCACGGCTTAGGGCTTTATTTAGGATATCTTTTGTACCATAGTATTGCATTCTTTAAGGTTATTCAGTCAGTTCCCAAAACTGGTGTTCATGTTTTGATAAGTTTAGGTGGGCATGCGTATTCTGGATTTATTGTTGCGTTGACAGCTAAATTACTGCGAAGGAAGTCTGTGGTTAGAATTTCCGAACCAACAAGATATATTGTGTGGTCGAGGTACGGGTTCGGCCCTTTAATCTCAGGTTTTGTCAATTTTCTTGAAAAGTTGACGTTTTATTTGTGTGATGTTGTGATTTCGAATCGTGATATGGGCTGGTATTCCCCTAAGATTGTTATGAAGCAACGGTTATTGAGCCAAGGTGTTGACCTTTCAATGTTTAATCGTGAAGTAGTTCCGGCTTTTCATTCTAAGCATTTTCCAAAGTTAATCACCGTTGCTAGGCTTGATGAGCAAAAAAACATTGAAGGAGTCATTGAGGCTGTTGGGTTACTTAAGGAGAAATATCCTGAAATTTCATATCATGTTGTGGGTTCCGGTCCCGATGAGGTTAACTTACGGAATAAAGTAAGGAAACTCACTCTTGAGGAACATGTTTATTTTTATGGCTATGTAAGTCCAGAAGTAATACCCAGACTACTTAGGTCTTGCGATGTTTTTGTCTTGCCTAGTTTTATAGAGGGGTTGCCATCGGCTGTTTTAGAGGCGATGGCTTGCGGTTTACCCGTTGTTGTCGGGTCAACTAAATATGGTTGGAAAGAATGGTTTGTTGATGGGGAAAATGCGCTTGTTGTGAGAAGTGACTCTCAAAGCATAGCTAAAGCAATTGACCAATTGGTCTCCGACAAGGAATTAATGGATAAACTTGTTGCTAATGGTATAAGGCATGTAAGAGAGTGTCACGACAGCTCAAAAACAAAAACTCAGTTTACTGTAATTGTTCGGCGATTGCTAGAGAATCCTAAGTGACATTAATTCTATCGTCTGTTAGAAGATTAAAAGAGAATCAACCCATCGGCTATACTATAGCATGTCAACTCTTTAAAATAATTTTTCATGAGATGAAATTTCATGAATACTCAAGAAAATATCTGGCAAAAGGAAAATTCAAAACCCTGTGCCGATACTGCTCAGCTTGGATAAAAAGAAGTAAATATAGCGGACATTATTTCGCTCAGAGAATTAAAAATACAGTGAAGCTCATAATGACGTGTCATGGCTCAGAAGTAAAGTATCAAAATGCTTAAAGACAATATGAGTATTGCCATAATTACTTCGTTATTTCATCCATATTACGGAGGCGCAGAGAAACAACTAGAGAAATTAGCGGAAGTATTATTGTCGCATGGAGTTGAATGTTACATTATAACGCGAAGATCGAACGGCCTCAAATCCTTTGCAATTCTCAATAATGTGCCAATTTATCGAGTTTTTGCAGCACGTAAAAGTTCAGGTTTGCTATCAACATTAACTTTCATTATGTCTAGTTGCTTATTTTTTATATTCCATCCAAACATAACTAGGCGAGTGCAGATTCTACAAGCTGACAGCGACTCTCCTGGTTTAGTAGCGGTTATCGTTAGGAGTCTTTTCAAAAAGAAGGTTATTATACGTATGCGAGGAAAAAGACAATTAGAAGCCATCAAGAGTTCTTTTTTCATGAAAATAGTTTTTAAAATCATCTCTAGGTTCTCTGATGCAATTGTAATTCAATATAATCAGGTCAATGATCTTAGGCTCTTAGGAGTTGGTGATTCGAAAATTTATATTATTCCAAATGGAGTTGATGCTGAGTATTTCAAAAGGTCTGATGTTAAAATTAGAGAGCAGTTCCGAGAAAAACTCAATCTTAAAAATCATGTTGTCGGTTTATATGTTGGGAGAATCGATCCAATCAAAGGATTGGATCTTTTATTGGAAGCACTTCCTAGTGTGGTCAAGTTATACCCGCAATTTAAGTTAATTATAGTTGGCTCAGGACCTTATAAGGATAACTTTGAAACTTTAGCTAAAATTCTTCAAATAGACGAGTATGTCATATTTGTAGGAGGCACCCGTGATGTAAAAAAGTATTATGATATCGCTGATATTTTTATATTACCCTCAAAAAGCGAGGGGATTTCGAATGCTCTTCTTGAAGCTATGTCAATGGAGTTGGCTGTAATCGCTACGGCTATAGGAGGCATACCAGAAGTGATCAAAGATTTGGATAACGGATGCCTCACTTATCCCTCTTCTAGCGCTATCGCTGAAAAGCTAGAATTGCTCATCGCAAACAAAAATCTTCGCGATAGGCTAGGCAATGCTGCTAGAAAAAGCATCATAGCCAACTTTTCAATAGAAAAAGTTGTAAAAAAATATATAGAATATATACAAACGTTATATAAGAAGAAATGAAGAAGCGCACGCAATATAGTCAAATTAATAGTCTAATCGATAATTATCTTATTATCGTAACAGCGAAAGGAATATTGCCTGCATTTTTTAAAGCAAATTTGAGATCCTATTTAGACTACCTATTTCGAGATGTTTCTTTTATCGGAAAATCAATGCTAGACATTGGCGGTGGTTCTGGTTTGCTCAGTTTTTATGGTGCAATTATGGGGGCCAAAGAGGTTATTTGTCTAGAGCCCGAGGCAGAAGGTAGCATAAAGGGTATCAGAGACAGGTTTAAACATCTTCAGTCAGCTTTATCACTGAACAGCGTCAGGCTCCAACCTATTCGATTCCAAGATTTCGATACCGGTGACAAGACCTTTGACATCATTTTATTGCATAATTCAATTAACCATTTAGACGAAGAAGCATGTATGAAACTTCAATATGATAGTGGTGCAAGAGAAAAATACAGACTTATATTTCAAAAGTTAAGTAAACTGGCTGCACCGGGAGCAAAATTGATTATTGCTGATCGTTCCAGATACAATTTCTTTGCCTCGTTAGGGATTAGGAACCCTTTTGCACCTACAATTGAGTGGCATAAGCATCAACCGCCGGAATTTTGGAGTAAATGTCTGTCTGCTTATGGTTTTATAAACCCGGAGATTCGCTGGGCATCATTTGGCATTTTAGGGAGAATAGGTAAACTTTTATTTGGTAATCGCTTTGCATCTTATTTCTTAACAAGTCATTTTATCTTGACTATGGACAAACGAAGAAATCTAATTCCGGAGTAGGTATTTATGGTCAATAATTCTATCTTAACCATTAAAAATTTACCTAAAAAATTTGGTATTTTGGTGTTATGTAGTGGAATTTATCCAGAAAAGATTGGAGGTTCAGAGGTTCATATATTTTATACGTGTAGTAGACTTGCGGAGAAAGGGTATCGTGTTTTTGTAATAAGTCCAGCATCTACGTTTTCAAAAATAGCATTAAATGAAAAAATCTCCTTTGTAAAGATTTCTTTAAAACTTTGGCCAACTCCTTTATGCACTCTGTCTTATATTATTAAAAGTTTCATAGTAAGTTTCAAGTTCAGAAAGCACTTTGATCTATTACATGCTCATGCAGCTGATTATCCAATGATAACTGCCTTTCTTTTTTCATCCTTTTATCATAAGCCCTACATAGTTACGTGTCATGGGTCTGATATAAGGATATTCGGGTCAAAATTTTTGCACAGAATATTTCAATACTCTTTCTTACATAATGCGAAAAAGATAATTGCGGTGTCGAGCGAAATAGCGGAGTTACTTACACGCAAGTATGACATTCCGCGACACAAGATAGTGATCATACGAAATGGGTATGATGAAAGGATTATTCAGGATTTTACAAATATTAGGTTATGTGTTAGTAGCGAGGAATCTAAACGTATTATTTGCGTTGCAAACATGCGCCCAGAAAAAGATCATATGACCTTACTAAAAGGGTTTGCAAGGGTTAACAAAACTATAGACAAAGTTCAACTTTTGTTAATAGGTGATGGCCCACTTAGAGAGCAACTTGAAAAGTTTTGTGTCCAGCACGGCTTGTATAACACCAAATTCCTAGGAAGATTACCTCACAGGATCGTACTTGAGCAAATTGCAAAGTCAGACATCTTTATTCTTACTTCTAAGGAGGAAGGCCTACCGAATGTGATCGTTGAAGCTCTTGCGTTAGGAAAACCTGTTGTGGCTACTGCTGTAGGCGGAATACCCGAAATGATTAAAGACGGTGTAAATGGCATACTCATTCCTCCAAAGTCTCCTGAATGCGTAGCTGAAGCGTTAAGAAGATTATTAATTGATCCTGATCTGAGGAGAAAACTTGGCAGAACTGCTTCGGAGAGCGTGAAGGGCTATTCGTGGAGTAGAATAGCGGAAAATTATGAAGCCATCTATAAAAAGGCATTAAAAATAAGAATGGAGTTTTTCTAATGGCTAAGATTGCTATAGTAGCGCATAACGTATCAGTTCCTCTTTCTAAGCATAGGAGTAAAGAATTCTTTGATCGCATTTATTTCTTGGCAAGGCGCTATGACGAAATCCATTTAATATCTAAGGAGGAAAAAATTAAGAAAGGGGATAGAATTTCCGTTAGGGACGACTTAATAGCAAATATAATCATTCATAGGGTTCCTAATGGTTTACTTGCTTCGAGTACAGAAATTCAAAAAATATTTAGATCTATAGATATCGACCTTGTTTTTGCAGACAGCATAAAACATGGGGCGAGTTCCATCCTATGTAAGAAGAAATATGGAGTTCCGTTAGTTACTTTTGTTCAAGGCTACGAAGCCGAGTTAAAGGCTATTGCACTGAAGCTGAGGCTTGGTATAGAGCCAAATCCAGGCCTACTTTCAAATATATTTGCTCTGCATGACTTAATAGTCTTACGGACAAGTGACAAAGTCCTATGCGTAAGCCCTGGACTCGTTGATTATGCTCGAAGTTTGCTTCCTAAAAGAGATTGGGGTAAGGTAGGATTCATTCCTCATTCTCTTGAATATGTGAAGCGGATACCCAAAGAGGCCATGATGTGGGCTGGTGAGTTGATAAGTTCACTTAAAATTGACAAAGATTTGCTACTTATGACTATTGGTATAGGTCCATTAAAGGGAACGGGCATTGCTTTAAAAGCTCATAAATACATAGTTGAAAGGTACCCTAATGCTGTAATGATATTGGCTGGCAAAACGGTTGATTTGAAATATGTAAAAATGGCAAGGGAACTTGGGCTTAATGAGAACGTATTGTTTTTGAGTTTACCAAGGGATCGTGTACTTGCCTTGTTATCTCATAGTTCTATTTTTTTGTCCGCCTCATTTTCTGAAGGATTTAGTTGGGCAGTTTCGGAGGCAATGGCTCTCGGCATCCCTGTTATCGCTTATGTAAATAAGTCATTAGAAGATGCTGCGGCTAAAAAGGCTATTATGGGTACAAAAACATTAGATCCGAGAGATTATGCTATGGCACTCGAATCTCTTATAAGAGATGAGAATCTTAGACTGGAAATCGTGAAAAATGCTAAAAATTATATAAGCCCATTTGTTTCCTTCTCTGAGAATGCAAGACTTAAAATGATTTGCGATATCATAAATAGCCTTTTAGAAAAGTAATGTTCAAATTTAAAAGTAGAAAATTTAAGCGCGCGTTTTCTGTGTTTGAGTCGAGTAAGGTAAAGAAAGTGTACGTAAACAGAGACGCTTATTTGGATCTAAGCGTCGTTGAGGGTTATACCAAAACACTGTCTAGGCGCGCGCTAGAGCCTTTCTTACGATTACAAAAGAATGATTTGGTGCTTGACCTTGGATGTGGTCATGGTGCGCGCATAAGTGTTCATTAATTGTTTTTTGGCTTGATTTTGCGGATGGGGCTGTTTTTGGGCTTAGTATGTGAATGTTGCTATGCTGTTGGCTAGTTCTGGTCTGCCTATTTTGTGGGCTGTGATTGCCACGGCGTATATGCATGTGAAGCATATGGCCACGTGCATTCGGGCCTTGGCTATTCCTCTCCAGCACAGGTTTTCCATCATGAGCTCCAGCTTTCCAGCTTTGAAGCCCCTTTCAACAGTCATCCTCAGCTTGTAGAGGTTCACCAGCCTTGGGTCTCCTCTGACCTTGAAGCGTTTCGTCACCCACAGGTTTATCAGCCGATCCTTCACGTTGAGGGGGTATGGAATGACGGGTTCAGCCCTCAATTCCCTTATGGCCGTGAAGACGTGGGCTGAGTAGTACTGCCTGTCGGCTATGACTTGGTTGATGCGCTTTCCGCAATGCGTAATCAGGCGTGAAGCTTGCTTCAAGAGCGGCTCAACAACGTCTTTGTCGTTGACGTTTGCAGCTCGCACGATATAGGCTATGGGCAACGCAGACATGGACGCAACCGTGTGGACTCTCCAGCCCAGCTCGTAGCTTCGGCGCTCGGTCTTCCCAACCCTTGCGCCCCTGTCGCTTATGCCTCCCCTCCTCCCACGCCTAGAATACGCCTTCATGAAGGTGCTGTCCACACTAACCTTAACAGCCTCCTCTGGGTCCACTATGCCCATTTTAAACGCTTGGTCCCTAAGCTCCTTGAACACGTCTTCTATCGTGTCTGGCTTGGCCCGGCTGATGAAGAGGCTGAAGGTGTTGTGTTTTGGTGTTCTATCCCCGCTGAACTCGCAGATCTCCCGAGCGTAACGCCTCTTCTCAAGCCTCCTGCAAAGCTTCCTCATCGATGGTATAGCATCGAAACGCATGAACAACAAAGCCAAAAGCATGGAACGCACCGGGTAACGCGGCCTGCCTTTCCCAGAGTTGACATACCTAACCTCGATCTGCCTCACAGTTACGCTTATATCAATCTCAGAGAACAACAGCTTGAGGGTGTCAAAATGGCAAGTGTTGAAAACCGTCCAAAACGGTTTATCACCTCCATTAGGCTTTGTTTCAGCTATCCCTTGACGCCCTCACCCCTAAAAACTTAACTAAGCCAAGAAAAGGCTTCGTTAGAAGAAAACAGCCGAAAAACAATTAATGAACACTTATGCGCGCGCAAGAAAAGTAGATAAACTTGTTCAAAAATAGACTGTTAATAATTTACAGGCAGAGAGATAGATTAAGCGAGGCATCAATGCGTTATCTCAAATGGTTTTATAATGTCATTTACCGAATACCGGTAGATGTCGTTGATTCGTTGAGCTTCATCGAAGCTTCAAATAATCCGCCTTTAGTAACTTCTGGTTCATATAATTACATAATTATCTTCCTTCTATCTCCGATATCTGGTGAAGATGAAAATCATAAGCTACAGAAAAGACTTCTTGAGGTTGATCAAAAGGTGCCAATTGTCACCTTTTATCGCGCAGCCTATACATTTAATGGAGAATCTGTTTACAATATGATTTTCAATATTGATCCTATATGCGAAAGGGAAGCTTATATAAGAGATGTTTCTTTTACAGATGAGACTTTAAGGCAAGGAATCGATTATCCTCGTGCTAAAGATCTAGTCTCAGACTATAATAGTGTTAATGATAAAGATCAATTTGTAGTAGTTCGTTCGTTCAGGGAAGATAAGGACTTTAAGCCATTAATGCTACTCAAAAATGATGTGGTGGCCTCTCAGTCAGGCCTAAACATATTCATAGGGCAGAGGGGAGTTGCAATTCCACGAGAAGATTTAGCTCTTGAACTTGATAGACCGATTTACTTCTTAAGGCTACTAGACAATCTGCTTAAGAAGAGTCCCGCAGGATATTTAAGGTTAAGACTGACTAAGTGGCCTATAGCTTTAAGGATGGACGATCCTCCAATGACATGGCAGTTTACATCTCATAGAGCAAAAATCCTTACGCCGAGCGATTATGTCAGAATATTAAACACTTTAACAAAATACGGCGCCAAGATGACATGTTTTGTTACACCAGCTGTTATATCTAGAGATGGTAAAATAAGGTCTTGGATTGAAACAGACTTCAGCGATGCTAAAAAAATCTTGAGAATTTTGAAAGAGGGTGCAAGAAAGGAGGTTTTTGAGATAGGATGCCATGGGTTAACACATTTAACGATAGGTTATAAGCTTCCATCAACCATAACTAAAATCGTTTGGAAAGTTAGGTCGGCCAAAATAAATCTTGCACGGGAATTTTATGACAGTTTGTCTAGAAAAGAGATACCTTATAATTTGCAGAAAAAACAAGAGAGATCAATAGAACTAATTAACAAATTGTTTGGTTCTAAGCCCAAAGCTTTCGCCCCTCCAGCCCATACATGGGATGATTCAACAGAAAAGGTTGTTCTTGAAATGGGGATGTCTTATCTTTCAGCTGACATGAATTTTTATCTTTATCCTGAAGGATTTGGCTTTCGGAAGAATCCCTCCCCTATTGGAGAAAGTGCTCAAAACGATAAGCTACTTTATGTTTCAGCCACAGTTTTAGGCAACTATGGAACATTTAAAAAAACATTAAGATTATTTAACGAATTAGGCATTCCGCTAGTTTGGCAACAGCATAATTTCTATCCATCATATTTTACACCAGAAATACTCGAATCATTCTTTAAAGATCTTAATATGTTTAATAATAAGACCTATATTACAATCGGCGAACTTGGAGATCTATTACAAAGATGGAAAAAAATTAAGATTGATACAAATTTGGATAATGGTTATATAAATTGCGAAATTGAGACTGAGATACCCGTTCTTGTTGAAGCTTATTATCGAGGAAAAGTGCAGGTAAAAGAAGTCTCAGCAGGACGCCACCAGATAGAAATGAATTTACAGTCTCCTTAGCGTGTACTTTTTATGAATATGGGCATCAAGTGCTTTGAGAAAGAATTTCACGATAAGCAGGGATACTGTTACAAAACACGCTGGGTGGAAGGGCCAAGGTTCCAGTGTCACTATAAAAGAATTGCCTGCCACATTAAGACTTACCTTAAAGGTAAGAGAGGCACTATATTAGTCGACATCGGCTGTGGGACAGGTAGAGGATCCCTATTCTTCGCCGAAACATGCACCAATATTATTGGCCTCGATATTTCATTATCCCTTCTTAAAATCTTTAAGGAGAAATTAAGTCTAAAAGGTCTCAATAACGTCGATCTTATACTATGTGATGCAGAGAACCTGCCACTCAGGACTGAAATAGCGGATGTCATAACTTTCTTTGGAGCATTACATCATATGCCTAACAAGTTTAAAGCACTTGATGAGGCGAATAGACTCCTAAAGCCTGGGGGGAATAATATTATTGCACGAGCCAAACAGGGAGGCAAGTAAAATTCCATATAGGCTTCTTACCATAATAGCATTACCTTTGATCTGTTTAAAAAAGCTCTTTAAATTAAACGAGGCAGAGCTTACAACAAGTGGGCATCAAACAACAGACATTTCCCCCTATGAGGAGCCTCTAAGCATTCAAGAGGTTGAATCCATGCTCTTAAACCTAAGTTTTAATATTCTTGAAGCCAAGACAGTTTGGTTTTTCGGAATCTTACCGCTTCCTTTAACGTTCCCTAGATACTTTTCTAAGTTCTACTATATGTTAACGAACTACGTCGATGAATTTTTCGAGAGAATCGGCTTATATAGAAATATTGCTGGAGCTGTTTTCATAATTGCCCAGAAAACTGAGGGCGAAGATTGACTATGGCTAGATTTTTCACCTTCTTGTTAAGCTTAGTAGCTTCGTTGATAATTGGTTTCTATGTTCTATGGGCTCTTGAGGCACTAGAGACGAAATATGTTTTTGCCCTTACATTTTCCATAATTGTGTTTTGTTTAATAAATCTCTACGTATCTTACGAAAAATCGTTCTCTCTATCCCTGAGATTAAAGACTCCAGTTGAATTATTTCTTTTAGGATGGTTCCTAGCCATAGTGCTTACCATTCTAATTCCGCCGGTAGCGATGTCTCAACAGTTTCTAATCTGGAACGAGCTTCCCATCTTTACTTGGCTTAGGTTGTTTGCAACTTTTCTACTAACAACAATATATCCGGGTTATGCCATTACCAGCATCCTTTCTAAAGGAAAGAATCTTAATCTCTTAGAAGGAACTATTTTTTCGATATTGTTAAGTATCTTAATAACCTCGACTATAGGTTTTATAGGAGTAATAGTTGACGGTTTTATAGGGAATCTAAGCTTATTTGTTCTCATTCTGGTTAATGCATTGCTGTTTATAACAATTCTATTAAGAAGGAGATACTGCAACACTAGAATCAAAGATTTCATACTAAATGTTAAATTACCGACAATCATCAACGTTGTATTATTATTTACTCTGCTTACATTCGTTCTACTATCTTTTTACTCTGTTAACTTTCCTGATAAATTTGTTTCAGGTATTGATGAATGGGCGCATTATGGTCAAATCCTAAAAGCCCTAAATGGAACCTTCTTCTCCTCACTCAAGCCCTCCTCTTACTGGTTCCACATGTATGAAGGACTTTTAATATTCGGAGCAGGAGCCCCACCAGCTAATACCTACCTATTGTCCTTCTTTTTAACACTTCTTCCTATTTTATCTTTTTATCTTTTATGTAAAGCATTCTGGGATCATAGAAAAGCGTTAGTTTCAACTGTTATTTATACGCTCTTTGCTGGTCTTGGAGGGTTTTATGCTGATTATCTTAGAGCAGCTGGGGGAAGAGCCTTGATATGGAGCATAGGCCAAGCTGCAAGTAAAACTTATGATATCTATGCTGGTGCTGTCTCTTTTTCTTTTTACCTGTTTCCTAAGCTAGTGGGTTTTTCAGTACTTTTCGTATTAATCTATTTAATGTATGATCAGAAATTAAATAAGCTTAATAAAATTGTTCTTGTATCATTTATATTTGCTCTTGGTTACCTCAGCCATTTTGCTGAAGTATTCTTATTCTTGGTGTTCTTCTCGTCCGCTCTTCTGCTTTCGAAGGAATACATTTCCGACTCAGACAGTATATTTAGCGGTCTTGTTATAGGCTTAGTCTTTGTAGGTGCAGTTGATTTTCTAGCTCCGAAAAAGGTATATTTCTTATATGATCTCTTAACAGGTCATTTTAACGTTTCCTTGGTGTTAATTGGTCTAGTAATTTTATCATATTTACTTTCTCACTTAAAATTAAGCTTATCCCATGTTAAAAATAAAAAATTCATTGGAGAACATATCAAGCATATTTCTTTGCCAATTATTGCTATATTCACGTATTTCTACTTTCTCAGCATCATCATATGGATTTTCGTTTACTCAAATTTTGACATAGCTTATACTATAGGAGATCTTGGAAAAATTTTTGTCTGGTATCTTTATCCAGTTAGGCTTGGATTTGCCTTGTTAATGGCAATATTCGGTAGCTACGAACTTCTTAGGAATGGTGAAATCAAAGTACTTAAGGTTGCGTTGACGATATTACTTATAGCCATTTGCATTGAACGGGTAAGTTCCTATGCGACAGCTAATAACTTACCACAATTAATTCTCATGGAACCCGTAAGAGTAGTCGAATATGCTTGGATAGGCATTGCTATGCTCGCTACACCTGCATTTTCTAAAGTTCTTGAAAAAGTCGCTAAAATTAATCATAAAATTAGAACTAAAATATATAGTATTTTAATCTCGATCTTATTAATCGGAATGATAATTATCGGTTCATCATCGACTTTGTACAATGTTGAAATACGCTCTATGAGCACAACCTTAACAAAGAGTGAAATGGATGCGTTAAATTACTTGTTGACCAATACAAAGTCGAATATCACTATCTTGGCGTTTGGTAGTTCTGCGAACAAAATAAATAACTTTGGAGGACGTTACGCAATAGATTCATATCATAGCGCGATCATACTCGCTATAAGCGATTACAGTGCATTTATAGAAATGCCAGAATACTTATACAAGCTCTATAATCACTTTCCTATTGAATATTTTTGGTTGAGTAAAAGTGATATAGAAAATCTAGAGAAAAACTATAAGAGCTCATTTTTAACTAGTCTTATAAATTATTTGCCTATTGCGTATGAGAATGATGAGATAGTGATCTTCAAAGTGCCATACTTTTCTGCTCCATTAGAAAACTCAAATTTAATCTCGTTAATGAATCCATTTGATTTTCCAGATCAAAGTTTAAATTCACTTTATATCTATGAAGGATTAGCCTTGTCAGGACTAAATTACTCCACTAAACCATTTATTTCTGATCTTACTGGTAAGACCATTGTCCTGCCTATGGATCCAGATGTATCCAAAGGAGATTTAACTTTTAAAAAATTAATGAACTCATCGGCAAGTGAATTTTTGGTATTTAATTCTCTGGGGCATAATGCAAAGCCTAGCATAAGTGGATTTGGGCCGTCGGTATATGAGGTGAAATCTGGAAGATATTTAAGGACAAGATACTTGTATCGGTCTGCAGAGGAAATCATATTCTACTTGGATGTAAGTGGAAATACAGCGTATAATATTACTAACTATCCTTATGCGTGGCTATTTCTTAATGTAACATCGGCTAGGGGACTTACTAAGCCTTCCGTAATTAAAACTAATACCTTCGTTTATCTGGGTAATTGTGCTCCTAACGAAACATACCGTGTATACTGGACTGTGAACAGTTTATACCAGCCAGTCGGCTGGAAAGACGAATGTTTCGCCGGAGGCTGGTCTATAGCAATTAATAAGCCTGAAAGTGGCAATATAGACGTATTTAACAATGGTAGTCTAGCTATCATAGCTTTTAACGCCCTTTCTAAGAATGTATGGCAGTACTTCTTATTAGACGTTCCAGATGTCGAAGTCTCGGTAAATAGGTACCTCATATTAAAGGAAGCTATTGAGAGTTATAATTACAATCTCGGGTTTCTGCGCATTATTATCGGAGGTTATACATATACAGTTAGAGGCTGGACTTATGATACAATTTCTCCTGGTCACCCATGGAAAACATACGTATTTGACCTAAGAGAAGCTATACCGGAGAAAAGTGATGCCCCAATACCACCACAAGGTCCGATAACAAAAATATCTTGGACTGGTTACTCAACTGGAGAAGATGGTGGAACAGCAAAATTATACATAGATTACATAATGTTGGCAAATCAAATGCCTGTTTTGCCAGCAGACATTATGACTCTCAACGATTTTGAAGATGGAAATGAGGACCACGTAGTGTATAGTGGTACTCGAAGCATGAGGTTGTTACGTGGTGAATATTATAATTTGTCGGAAAATAATGCAGATTACTTAGGTGTAGCTCTTTACGGAAGTGGGTACATTAATGGTGAGAGGTTCAGTCATAATTACTGGCAGTACTACTGGGTTAAAGGGAACAAGCTAGACATTACTTCAAGGGATAGTTGCTATATAGACAAAGTTACTGGAATTCGAATCGATTCAGCACTAGATGACCGAGTAATGGATGGATTAGAAAACCCGGTTCCGGTAAGGTTTAAAGAGCGCTTCGGCTATTTTGCAACAGATTTCTCGATAAGCATTTCGTCTGAAAAACGGTACAAAGTTGTAAATAGTATAGTTGGACCTGGAGGAAATATAAGTTTTCCACCAATAGAGGTTCCACTTTTTGATTTTAACCGGAGTGAAATTTTACCGGTAGCATTCTACGCAATAAATGGCGAACTTGTTTCTCCATATGCCTTTCTGAAGAAGACGGATAACTACGAGATCTTATATGTAGAAATCTATCCATTCTTAAAAAGCCTGAATGAAAGGGTTGCTACATATGAAGGAAGAGAAATGTTCACCAAACTTGGGGATCTGGTCAAAGTTCTAGGATTTCATCCTTCAGAGCATAGTCTCAAGGAAAATGCCGTAGAGCTTATAGTCTTCTATGGGGAGACAGCCTTGACAGGTAACATTTCAATCTCTTCAAACTATGTATATATTCCAAGCCTAGACCAAAGTTTGCTACAAAGCATAGGTTGGAGAGCAGACTGGTCTGCTATCGGCTGGGGTACAACTATAAACAATCCTTCCTACGGGAGCATGAACATTTCTTTAGATGATGTACTTAAAGCAGAATTTAAAGCCTTTTCTAAGGATGTTTGGCAGAGCTTTTTCTTGAATGTGCCTAATGTTGATGTTTCAAGATACCCATATCTGATAATGAGGGAGAAGATCGATTGTGATAGTTATGCTCTCGGATATCTTAGAGTGGTTGTTGGCGGCTACGTGTACGGAGTTAGAGGTTGGACGGCTGAAACTAAGCCTCCTGGCCACCCATGGAAAACATACGTATTTGACCTTAGGAACGCTGTGCCAGAGAAAAGCGATGCCCCTAAAATACCTGAAGGGCGGATTACACAAATTTCTTGGACTGGTTACTCAACTGGAGAAGATGGTGGAACAGCAAATCTGTACTTAGATTACATAATGCTGGCAAACAACTTTTTGGCCTCAACAGCAACTTACGATGGAATAATGGTATCTTTAGATGTTTCGAAAGCTGGCACAATTCTCATTGATGGTCAATCTTTATCCGAAAATAAACTTATCAATATGAGAATATTGAATATGCAGTTTTCAGGCAGTTATAATTCAAGTATTTTAACGACAGAAGCGAAGCTCTTACCCCCTGGTCTAGGAGGCTATTCCAGAATAATTTTTGACAGAGGTTTCAATTTAACCATTTGGCTGACTAATGAATCTAAATTAGATATCGAAGGAGCCGTAGGTGGAATCCATAAAAGTATTACAGTTACTGGCGGTAGCGTCACATTAAGTATTGTTCCAAGTAAGGGTGAACTAGTTGTATACAGCTATTCGCCTCTAATTTCTGTTGATGGGCTTATAAGGATTGAAAAAGTTTTTATTAGTGGTCTCTATGGAGGAGATATAGGCTTTTATACTCCAATGCTGAGGGCAGAGATCGAAGGATTGACATCATTTAGAGTTAAACTTATGGACAAAGATTTCTCCTTAGTTTCTGGGCTTATGGTAGATGGCGTCTATAAGGTATTCTTGCAACAAGTGAGGTGGAATGAGTGGGACATACCATGGCTAGCTGTACTGAGTTCGCCATACCATCTCTTATTAATTTTTGTCATCATCGCAATTGTAGCTGTGAATGAGATTAAGAAACAGTATCGATTCAAGATTAAATTGAAACTAGGATCTTCCTGAATCAAGGTTCGCGATATTCATGAAAATCGCCTTTTTTGTTCACGGTTACCTTCCGTGGGATGTCTATGGTGTTCCAAGACATATAGAGAGACTTGGAAGCTATTTAGCCGAAAGAGGGCATCAAGTTTATGTTATAACGGTTGGAAGACCAAACCTACCTAAAGTTGAGAAACCAAAAACGAACTTGAATATTTATCGGACAAGTTACGTTGATATTCGTTCAAAAAGATTTAGATCTCTCTGGAGTTTAAGTTTCTATACTTTTGGTAGCATGTTGGAGGCTTCAAGATTAATTAAGAAAGAAGGCATTCAGATACTTCATGGTCACACAATTCAATATGGGGGTCTACAATCAGCATTAGTATCAAAAATCACTGGTAAACCTTGTGTAATTACTATTCATGGCTCAGGGCTTGACTTGCACTCTGAAAAGAGAATGCCTCAACGCCTTAAATTTCTTTACTGCGCTGATTATGTTATTTGCCAGAAGATGTCAGCTGTAGAAAAACTGATGAACTGGGGCTTCCCTAGGAAGAAGATAATTTTTCTAACAGAGGGTTGTGTTGACATTAAGAAGTTTAAACCCATTGAGAGTAAAATGCCAAAAAATTATTCTGTCATAACTTTCGTTGGAAGGATGACCGCTTTTAAAGGTCCTCATATTCTTCTTGAGGCAATTCCTCATATTCTTTCAAAAAATCCTAATGTAGTTGTCCAGTTTGTCGGTGAGGGAGAACTAAAAGGATACCTTGTAGCCAAGGCGAAGTTTATGGGCGTAACAAATCGAGTTAAGTTTCTAGGGTTCCGGAATGATGTAAATGAAATTCTTAGAAACAGCGATGTATGTGTCTCCCTCTCTCCTTATGAAAACTTTACAGACTTCGCTCTCTTAGAGGCAATGGCGACAGGTGTGCCAGTTGTGGTTACTGATGTTGGAGAAACAAAAGCTATCGTGAAGAACGAAGAAACTGGACTCCTAGCAAAATGCGAACCAAAAGATGTGGCCGAGAAAATTACACGTATACTGGATGATAAAGAACTAGCTCAAAAGCTCTCCCGAAATGAAAGAGAGCTTATAGTAAACGAATATAGTTTAGAAATATTTGGTAAGAAACATGAAGAAATCTACCGGAGAATTCTTCAGAAATGAAATAGCGCGCCTATGTGAAGTCTGTTATTAAGCCTTTCTTTCCACCATTCCTCTTTATTTCTCTCCATTCTTTCCTCGCTGAAGTGAAAGGGCACGCGCCTATTCGCCCACCAGAGGGGCACTATGGCTCCGCATCCAGACCATCCTCAATCGCGCTAACGTCCACACCGAAGGGACAGCGCATCAACGAGGAAAAGGTTTAGGCCTGATCGTAATACGGACGCTTATTCTTCAACACCGAGTAGCTGCACATCAGCAATCTCCTGGCAGCCGCAATGACGGCTATCCTTTTACCTCTCTTCTCCGCTATCCGATTATACGCTCTAGTTATCGACGTATCGTACTTGTGAACATGCGTTTGAGCAGCTTCAACCATAACCCACCGAAGCCATCTGCTCCCCTCCTTGGTGATACCTCCATGCCTAACCGTGCGACCGGAAGCGTGCGTGGAAGGCACAAGACCGGCATAACTGCAGAGTCGCTCACCGAAAGGAAAACGGTTGACGTCTCCAATCTCACTCTTCATAAGCAACGCCGTATAGTAGCCAATCCCAGGAATAGTCATTAACAACTCGACATCCTCCTCAGCCATTCCTCTAAGCTCCTTCGAGAGAAGCATGATTTCATCATCCAATGGCTTCATGACTTGCACGTAAGACTCAACCGGTTGAAGGTTCAATCCATGAAGCCACTCAACGCCTTTCCGGGTGAATAAACCATTATCGGAAGGCCATTTCAAGCCTTCATACGTCAAAGCACTCTTGATTTTGACCCTAAGCTTAACTCGGCTTCTGACAAGAAAAGCTCGGCGTCTAACCTTCTCTCTCAAAATAGCAGTTTCTTCATCAGGAAAGTAAGCTAAGGGCAAAGCGTCTAACCTTACCAGTTCAGCTATAGCCTTAGAGTCAACCCGATCGCTTTTAATTTTAGCTTCGGCAATGTACCTAGTCTCCTTCGGATGCGAAACTACCACACTGTATCCCTTGCTGGCTAGCTTTCTGTACAGCGGCGCTATCTGATTCGAAGATTCCATTCCAACTTTGCACACGCTGAAATGCGAGAGATACGAAAGCACTCTTTCATTACTCATTCTAGTTTGATTAACGATCTTTTCAGATGGATCTAGAATAGTCGCATAAGTCGAATCCTTATGCACATCCAAACCACAAACAAAGGCGCTCATACTATGGCGTGAGCGCTTCTTGCGTAAAACACTTCCCATACCATCGCGCTTAGGATATTTGGCTTCTACACATACACAGTCGGAATTAAGGCTTAACGGAACTCAGCCAACACGTCGCCGATTTTTTCTACCACATACTCAGCCTCTTCTATCGTCATGTCTGCATATATCGGTAGGCACACCATCCCGCTTGTCACATCCTCGCTTACTGGAAAGTCCCCTTTCTTAGTTTTCAAAATCCTTTGATAAGCTGGTTGTAGATGGAGTGGTGGCCAGTAAACCTCTCCACTCAATCTAACCCCTTTTTCCCTAAGCTTCTGCTTAAACTTTTCCCTATCAATGCTCGGATCCAATAAAGCCACATATTTATAGTAGTTATGCGTAATATTTTGGGGTATATTTAAGGGTCTTATCCCACTTAACTGGCCCAGCCTCTTATCATAATGCTTGGCTATCTTATTTCTTCTTTTAATAATTTCAGAAAGTCTCTTGAGTTGAGTTAAACCAATGGCGGCACTGATTTCTTGCATCCTCCAATTGTAGCCAAGCTCGATTATAAGATTGCTGTGGAAGCTCTCCTTACCCTGATCCCTTAAAACCTTTGCCTTATCAGCAAAAGACTCCTTGTTGGTAGTTATCATTCCACCTTCGCCGGTCGTCATCACCTTAGTCGGGTAAAAACTGAAACAACCAATATCACCTAGTGAGCCGGCGTATTCTCCGTCTATGGTTGAGCCGTGTGCATGCGCAGAATCCTCTATGAGGAGAAGCCCATGATCCTTGCACACTTCCCCAATGGCTTTAATATCTGGGCATACAAGTCCACCTATATGCACAGCTATCACAGCCCTAGTTCTCTGCGTTATATATCTTTCAACGTTTTCAGAATCCAGACAAAGGGTTTCAGGGTTCACATCCGTCAGAACAGGTTTCCCACCAGCAAAAAATACGGTGGATGCTGTAGCCGTAAAAGTGTTCGTTGGCACAAGTACTTCATCGCCTTCTTTAATGCCGATGGAACGTAAAGCTATTTCAAGAGCTGCCGTGCCTGAGTTGACCGCAACAGCGTATTTTGTCCCCACCATTTTAGCCCATTCAGTTTCAAAGCGTCTAGTGTATTCGCCGAGTGTAAGCATTCCAGATTTCAAAATTTTTTCTACATCAGTCTTTATCTGCTCAATATCTTCGGGTGGGAAGTACAGCTTAACTGGCGGTATTTCACGGTAAACCATGTTACTTACCCTCCAATTTTATTAATCTTGCTCTAACAATATTCTCAATAGATTGCGCGCGCATGTCGAAGTTGTGGATATGTAACGTGGGCGAATACTAAAGGGTTTCTGCGTTTGCTTATGCGGTGGCATGACGGCGACAGCCATAAAGCCTCACTTGCGTGCCTCACGCGCCTGAGTAATATGCTTGTTGTAGTGAGCACGATACCGCCTGGGACTATGCTAAACCTAGTTAAGCCAAAGTTAGAGGATTTAACCGGTTTAAGTGTTGAATCCGATTTCTATCTGGCTTATGTACCTGAGAGGATCGCTCCCGGAAGGGCTCTCCAAGAGTTCGTTGAAAGCCCTAGGCTCGTGGGCGGCGTTGGACCTAACAGTACCAAAGTGGCCTCTGAACTGTTTAGGGCTGTTTGTAAGAACGTGATAGAGATGGATGCCGCTACCGCTGAAGTCGCGAAGCTTGCGGAGAACACTTTTAGGGACGTTAACATAGCTTTCGCCAACCAACTTGCCCTAATATGCAAACAATATGGCGTCGATGTGAAAAAGGTTATCGAGTTGGCCAACACACATCTAAGGGTTATGATACATACTCCTGAGCCGGCCGTAGGAGGGCTGTGTCTACCAAAAGACCCGTACCTGTTAATCAGAGGACTTAAACCTAGTAGACTAAACCTTCTGGGGGTTGCTAGGCTGATAAATGATAAAATGCCTGACCATATAGTGAAGATGACGCTTCTAGCCTTAAAGGATGCTGGTGAAGACGTTAGGAACGTGAAGGTTACCGTGTTAGGTACAGCCTATAAAGCTGATGTAGCCGACTCAAGGTTAAGCACGGCTGAGCCCATAATACGGGAACTCTTACGCTTAGGTATAAGGGTCACCGCCTACGACCCTTACTGCCAAGAAACCTTCGGCGCGGAAAGAGCAGAAAGCCTTCAAAATGCCGTAAAAGACTCAGACTGCATAATCATAGTCACCGACCACAAGGAGTTCAAAAAGATAGACCTCCAATGGTTAAGAAGCGAAGTTAAAGAGAGGCCTCTGATAGTTGATGCGAGGAGGGTTGTCGACCCGAGCTTGGTTAGAAGTCATGGATTCAAATATTATGGGTTAGGTTCGTGCAGACATTTAGGAACTGGTTAACAAGAACTGGCACCCGTAAAATGATAGAAAACACAGCCGAAATCCTGACAAAAGAGAAGAAACAACGGGAAAACTTAAGAATTTGCCAAACCCTTTCTGGAATGGAAACGCCTCACGAAAAATACTAGAGGCAATCAATTCCAGAACAAACCAAATTAAAAAGTCAAAAGTTTTCTCCCTGAAATAAGCACGGCTGAGAACTTGACTGAGAAAGCAGAACTAACCGCTTCAAAAGTTGCCTTAGGCTCCATATACCTAACTTTACAAAACATTCTCTCTACGCTGATTGGCGTTCTCGGCTACGCCTACCTATCTAGGGCGATAACACAGGAAGAAATGGGCGTAATAGCAGGCGTCACACTTGTATATTCGCTAGTTCAAACAGTTGTAGACCTTGGAATAAACTCTTCAATAGCCAAATTCGTCTCAGAAGACATTGGAAAAGGCTTAGACCCTTCCAGGCATGTTGTTTCAGCGTTAACGCTTAGGCTGCCCCTAACCATAGCCGCAGCGTCATCCATCGCCATATTCTCACAAAACATTTCAGAAGCTCTCTTCAAAACTGCAGCCTACTCCAACATACTATGCGCGCGCACTAAAGGCTTTCCCTGGATATTCTAGGGCAGTGCTGCCGAGATGCCGAGCTACTGAGTACTGAATTATTTTGCAGGCAACCACTGCTTTTCCCTCAAATGATGGTTAGGCCTCAAGATATATATAGACTTAAAAGTTCGTCATACAATTGTGAGGATGAACTCAATTGGGCTTTAGGGACCTCTTGCTGATAATCGATGAGTCCTTCCCGCATAAAACGTTCACCGTCGAATCCCTAGCGTTAAAGCTAAATCGCCCAAAAAAGCAGCTTTCGAACTCCCTGGCTAGACTGAATAGGATGGGTTTCCTCAACAAGGAGAGAATGAGGAGACCTTGCATCACATCTGAAGGCACCGTGTGCTTCAAAGGCTTCCAATACCAGTACAAACTGAGCAAACAAGGTGAAAGCTACATACGTTGGCTGAGGGAGAGGAAGCCGATCGAAGACGTAGCATATACGACATTGATGACCAAAGTTTACAGCTCTCTTCCCGAAGATCTGGTGAAGTCGATCGCGCTCATCGGTGCGTTAAGGTCTACATACAAGTACAAAGGACCCGAAAGGCACTTCAGGTTTTTGGACAATGATGCTTCCCCTCTTATCCATCTAAGCGTGAGGAACGCTGAGCTTGCGCGGGAGAACTCGGTGCTGGAACGGTATGTTAGCGACTTATCATTCCTCCTCGGCTACTACATGGGCCTAGCGTCCAAATATGGGGAGGAGAATCAGCAATTGAGAAACAGGACGAACAAGCTCACGGCAGAAGCCAGCAGACTTTACGCTGAAAACACCGGATTTATGCTAACGTGGTACTTGAAAGATCTCACGAGCATGCTTAGGGTCATAAATACTATGCGTTCCACAAACGAACTGTCGACGCTTCTTCTCGCAAACGCCCTACCGAGAGAGACGTTCGTCCGCACGATGAATTTTGTGTCCGAATTTAGGGGAAAGGTGTGGCAAAAATACGCGATTCAAGAGCCTACTCAAGTGAATTCAGGTGCCGGATAAATAGGCTTGCGCGCGCATAAGAAAGCTGCATTTCCATCCATGCTTAGACATGCTACGATAGGTTGCAGGGTTGAAAACAATGATGCATAGACTGAAAGTTGAGTTCAGCTAGGTCGCTTGTTAGCCTTTCAGTTTATGGTTGCAGAGTCAAAAACAATGACGCATAGACTGAAAGTGAAAAGATGTTGCAGAGTCGAAAACGATGACGTATGAACTGGAAGATTGCGCTTGATTATTGCAATAAGCCTTTTAAAAGCTCGTCGCAGAGCTGCAAAACGATGACGCATAAACTGAAAGCAGTAGGCCCTAAGCACGTATGGCCTCGTTGCAGAGTCAAAAATGATGAAGCGTGAACTGAAAGACGAGACGGCCTCTGAGCTGCGGAGGCGCGGTTGCAGAGTTGAAAGCGATGACGTGTGGATTGAAAGAAGGAGAAGCCAACCTTGCTCGTGTTGTTGCAGGGTCAAAAGCGATGATGCGTAGAAGAGCTTAAAAGCGAATGAGACGCATACTTTTTGGCTGGTAAATACGTCGAATATCCCCGTAACAAAGTCGCGGTTCACAAAGCGAAGAGGCATACTTCTGGTCGTTCTGGCACTCGTAGTTTTCGTGTTAAGCGGATTATTTCTTGTAAACCGGGTTTTATATTCACCAGAGAGCTTTCAATATCAGATCGGAGAGTTTTTAGCTTTAATTGTTTCTCCGTTTCTTCTAATTCTCGGGATCACCACATGCGTCGTTGCCAAAATACGCGCACCAAAAACCGCTCCTTCTCAGCCTGTAATAACGTATCCTGCCGACCAAACAAACCTGCCGACTGAACCTTCAAACTCCAGTCCCCAAAGTCAAAGTCTATCACCTGCCCATTCGACCAAAACTGACAAACCCAAATCCGACATGCCCAACTGGGAACGCTGGACACGCCGAATCTACATGATAGGCGTATTAATGACAGGCCTCATTATCGCATTAATACAGGGCATGGTTTACCTACCGGTTAGTGCGCTTTTTATCACTCTCTGGCTCTTGCCCGCAGTCATGGGATTCTACTTGTTGAAGGGCAAGCATGGCCGTGTCGCTACATGGCTGCTCGTGATTCTCGCGTTGCTTTCTTTCGCGGATTTATTGCCAATCCCGCTATCTCTGTTGATGGGCCCCGCAGGCATTCAACTCAGGAACTATTACACCGCGGGAGTTATAGGGCTGGACCCATTTGGTCAGATATCGGCAATCCTTTCATTACGCTCAGGCATCGTGCTATCAGCGAGCATATTTCTCGTCGTCGCCCGACTTCTGCAGCACCCAAAAGTCAAACGATTAACGATATCCCGAGGGTTCAAGGCGGCTACCGTCGTCACAGTCTTGCTTCCGCTTTTGCTGATGCCCTTCATCCAAGCTGGAGAGCCAGCTGCCAACACTCATCTAAACCCGATAAGTGGCGGCATCTCTGGCTTCTCCCCTCTGACGTGGGACGATATATTCCACAAAACCTATCGTACCTTCAACTCCACAACTGGGCTGTGGACTTACACAATCGCTATGAGCAACCAAGGCGAAACCGCAACGATCTTTCACGTGTGGGCGGGCTATGAAACAATTTTGCCACTCGGAACACGCATCACCATCGTGGATGGATCAGGCGTGAGCGTGAGCGATGCGGGGATAGTTTTCCAAGGGGGAGCCAACGGCACAATACGCTTCAGCACTAAACAGGGTCACAACACTGTAACGCTTGACCTTGGCTCCAATGCAAGAGCC
>Ga0315298_1002770_pt1 | contig 28927 bp, 30 predicted proteins | sample WHS_1_MG_FD_203077 | JGI IMG/M metagenome (GOLD analysis project Ga0315298, IMG submission 203077) | Extremophilic microbial mat communities from Washburn Hot Springs, YNP, Wyoming, USA - WHS_1_MG | ecosystem: Environmental > Aquatic > Thermal springs > Hot (42-90C) | place: USA: Wyoming... | reverse complement strand
GTCTTTCTTAAATAAAAGCTGGATTTTTCCGCTCTCGTCAATTAAATCAGCAAAAATGAGACTGCCATGCTCCCGCCAACCGAAAAGACGGCCGGTTAAATAAATATTTTTTCTGGAGCGACTTAAATCATTAAACTTTTCTCTGGCTATCTTGATGGAAAAACTGCGCTGGCTATGTTCCGGATAAGGGTCAATCTTAAAAGACCTAAGTTTCTTTAGTTTCTTTTCGCGCTCTTTAATAATTTCTTCTAAAGCCATTTTAAAACACTAATTTAATTTCAGGCGATATCTTCTATTTTATATTTTATCTCTCCTTTTGGTGTTTTGACAACTACCACTGCTCCTTTCTTTTGACCTAAAAAGGCCTGGCCTAAAGGTGACTCATTAGAAATTTTTCCTTCTTCTGGCTTGGCTTCGCGAGAACCAACGATGGTAAAAATCTTTTTCTGCTTTAAAGGGCCGACCATTTTTACAGTGATGGTTGAACCCAAAGAAACCACGCCATTACCGCTATTCTTTTTAATAATCACGGCGTTTTTAACCATCTCTTCTAGCTCTTCAATTTTTGATTCTAAAAGCAGCTGCTCTTGTTTGGTTTCTTGATACTGGGCGTTTTCCGACAAATCGCCTAATTCCTTGCTTTCATAGAGCTTTTCCGCTATTTCTCGCCTTTTAACGGTTTTTAATTCTTCCAGCTCTTTTTTGAGGTTAGAAAAAGCCTCAGGGGTAAAATAATATTTCATAGTTTTAGGATATTAAAAACAGCATTTTAGCATCTATTTAAAATTTGTCAAAGCGATGAATGATTTAAACGGTTTTCAATATACCATTTAAAAACATCATAGACAACCGGTATGGCTACCACCGAACCCTCTTTCGGCTCTTCCAAAAGCACTAAAACCAATAACTGAGGATTATCCGCCGGCAAGTAACTAACAAAAAAGGCATTAATTTTTTTACCGCCAAAAATTTGGGGCGTACCGGTTTTACCTGCAGCCGGCAAAGGTAAATCTAAAAGCATTTTAGCCGAGCCCTCAGTCACCACTTTGCGCATCCCCAATCGGACAATGGCCAAATTATCAGGCGAAACATTTAATTTAATCAAGGCTTCCGGATTATTTTCTTTTAAAATCCGATTTTGGCTATCCGTCACCATTTTTACAAGATAAGGTTTAAAAATTTGACCAGAAATCAAACCTTCAAAATAGGTGGCGATTTCTAAAGGCGTGAGCGCCAAATCGCCTTGGCCAATGCTTACATTATAGGTATCACCAATTCGCCACACAGGATCGTTTTTTCGATTTTGGCTAATCCATTGAGGGTCAGGCAAAATCCCTGATTTTTCTCCGGGCAGGTCAAGGCCGCGCGTTTGGTCCAAACCAAATAATTGCCAATACTTTTTAAGCAAATCAATACCCAAACCTTTTTGGTCTTTATAACCGCCGCCGATTTTATAAAAATAAACATTACAGGACTGGGCGATGGCTTCCGTTAAATTAACCATGCCATGCACTTTCCAGTCGCGAAAAATAGAAGGCGCTTCGGGATGATAGGGATTTTCTACCACCAATTGGCCGTTCTCATCACTTAATTTTTTATCAGGGGAGATGATTTTTTCTTCCAAAGCCGCCAAGGCTACCAAGGGTTTAATAGTAGAACCCGGCGCGTAGAGGCCGGAGATAATGCGATTAAAAAACGGCTGATTTTTATTGTTTAAAATTTGTTCTACTTCTTTTTTGGGCCTACCAGCCACCAAAATGTTATTGTCATAACTCGGTAAAGAAACAAGGGCCAAAACTTCACCTGTTTGGGGATTTAAGGCCAAACCAGCAGCTTTGCTGATGCCCAAATCGCTTATGGCTTGATTTAAGCGCTCATAAAAATATTTTTGAAAATCAGCATCCAAAGTAAGATGAAGGTCAGAGCCGGGCTGCGGCTCTTTAATTCCTAAATCATGAAGAATTTCATTTTTGGCATTTACCTCTTTTAAATGCTCACCATTTTTACCGCGAAGATAATCTTCATAATAAAGTTCCAGGCCGGCTTTGCCGATAACATCAAAAGGATAATAATTTTCTTTTGTTTTTAATTCTTCTTTAGAAATTTTTCCGGTATAGCCCAAAACCGTGCTAAAAGCCGGACCCTCGGGATAAAAACGGCTGATATCATTCGTCACCGTAAATCCGTTTTTTTCCTTTATTTCTGTCTCGAATCTTCTTACTTCGTCCAACGAAAGATTGCTTTTAATTAAAATCGGGTCAATGCTTCTGGCTTTTAATTTGCTTTCTATTTCAGCCCAAACCGATTCTTTGTCTATCTCGGTGATGGCGTTAATTTGATCTAAGGTGGCTTTAATTTTTTCTTGGTCTTCAGTCATATCAGCCGGCACAGCCATTAAGCTATAGGTCTGATAATTGGTAGCCAGAATTTTGCCGAAACGGTCATAAATTAATCCCCGAGGGGCGCGCAAAAAATCGTAGCGCAAATGATTTTGGCTTAAAAGCGACCGATAATAATCGCCTTTTAAAAGATTAAGGTAAAAAACGCGGCCCACAAAAATAAAAAGAGAAACAAAACTCAAAATTAATAAAACCAAAAAACGGAAGTCGCTAATTTTTATTTCCAAAGCCTCGGGCACTGTCCGACCCTCGCTCTTTTGGTGGTCAATGGTTTTATCCAAAAATATTTCTTCCGGCTCTATCTGATAGCGGTCTTTTAATTTAACGCGATAGCGCTTCATTTTTTCTTTTATTTAACAGCCAAATCATTAAACTGTCAAAAACCAGAGTGAGAATTAAACTCCGGCTAAAGTAAGGCCAAAAGACGGGGCCATAAAAAAAGCGACTGATAAATAGAACCAGATAATAGAAAATAATCATCAGGCCGCTGGTTAATAAACGGGAATTAAAATATTTTAAATTGAAAAAATGACTCAGGAGCAAACCGAAAATAATGGCCAGCGGAAACTGCCAAAAATGATAGCTATTCAAAGTTAAAAGGTCAAAAGCAAAACCGCTCAGCCACGCCAAAAAAACAGCCGGCCAAAAGCCAAAGGAGAAAAAGAAAAAAATTAAAAAAACTAAAAGAAAGTTTATGCTGAATCGGTTATTAAAAGCGGAATTTAAATTCATGGCACCAAAGGCCAAACAATACAAAAGAAACCAACAAAAAATTAATTTTAGTCTCATCGCTAATCTGAAAAAATATTTAAAACCATTACCTGGTCTAAACGAGGCCAGTCAAAAGCGGTCTTAATTTTGGCTGATTTAGTGCCCAAACCGCTATCCTGAATTTCTACCACCTCGCCGATAATAAGGCCTTTCATAAATTGCTTATTCTCAAGGGAAGTCACAATAATATCGCCTGGCTTAACATCAGCGGTGGCGGGCAGAAGCTTAAAATATAAACCCTCGGGCGTTGATTCAACGAGGCCTAAAACGCCGGAGCGGCTGTCTTGGCCGCCAATTTTAAGATTTGGGCTTAAAAGGGTCTCGGCTTTGGAAAAAGAAGGATAAACTTTCGTGAGCCGACCAACTAAAACCCGATTATGAATTACAATATTGGCGCCTTCTTTTAAACCTTTGTCTTCGCCGCCACCTAAAATCAATTGTCCGCTACTACCTTCAGGGTCAGCCATTAAAACTTTGGCTAAAACGCCAGCGGAGGAAGAAAATTCTTCTTTTAAAGCATTGGCGGTGATAGCCTCTTTTAGGGCTAAAATTTGAGCCTCTTTTTCTTCAAGCTCTGTTTCTAAAAAGAGATTTCGCTCATAAATCTTTTGGGCTGAAAAGATATGAGAGACAAAAAGACCGATATTTTTAAAAAAGGAATAAAAAGGTTTGTTTAATTGTCCCAAAAAAGAAAAACTCGTATTAGCCAATCCCTTACTTTTTAACCAAAAAAATGACGCCAAGAGCGCCAAAAGCAAGATAATAATAAGATAAAAAAATTTAGACCTCATTCGCTTGGCTCATTTAAATGTTTTAAATCCAAAAGCAAAGGTCTCATTTCTTTGAAATTTTCCAACACAAAACCCAAACCGCGCACGACCGTGGTTTGCGGATCGTCAATCAGTTTAACCGGAATCTCTGTTTCTTCTTCAATTAAACGATCCAGTCCTTTAAGCAAAGCTAAGCCGCCGGAAAGCAGGATATTACCGGACATAATATCAGAAACTAAATCAGGTGGCGTTAATTCGATGACCGATTTAATGGTGGTGATAATTTGGCTAATGGAATCACTGATGGCCTGACGCACTTCCTTTTCTGTTAATTGGATTTCTTTGGGCAAGCCGCGGCTTAAATCACGGCCTTTTACTGTCATTTCTCCGCGCGAACCAATGTCTTTGGCTGAACCTAAATTGATTTTTATTTCTTCGGCTGTCTGCTCGCCAATCGCCAATTTAAATTCATCCCTCAAATAACGAATAATATCCTCATTTAATTTATTGCCAGCCACCCGAATGCTTTTGGCTACCACAATGCCGTTTAAAGAAACAATCGCTACCTCTGTGGTGCCGCCGCCTAAATCAACCACCAAATAGCCCTTCGGGCCGCTAATATCTAAGCGCGCTCCTAAGGCTACAGCCAGCGGATTTTCTATCAAATAAACCTCGCGACCGCCCACATTATGGCCCACATTAATCACTGCCCGGCGTTCCACCTCTGTCACTCCATAGGGTAAAGAAATAACCAACCGCGGCCAGCCAAAAATTGAATGAATCGCCACTTTTTCATTTAATTGATCCAAAAAATATTTGAGCATTTTTTCGGTTACCTCAAAATCAGAAATTACTCCGCCGACAATGGGCTTAACAGCCTGAATGTGCTCCGGTGTTTTGCCAACCATTAATTCCGCCTGCCGGCCGACAGCCACAATTTGCTCGGTTTTGGTATTCACCGCCACCACCGAAGGCTCGTTAATAACCAGCCCCCGCTCGTTTACATAAATCATTGTTTTAGTTGTGCCTAAATCAATGCCGATATCCTTATTAAATTTGGAAAGAAGACTTTTCATTTTATTTTAGTTAATTATTAATAGGCCGGACCAAAAAGCCATTTTCGCTTGGCTTTTTTCCCGCAATAAATGCATTTGCCCGAGAGTTGGTCATCAATATTTTCCAAAGGCAAACAACGGGTGCTGGCTTTTGTTTCTTCTTTAATTTTTTCTTCGCATACCGGATCTTCGCACCAAAAAGCCCGGGCCAAACCTTTCTTCTGGCGCATCACTTCTTTGAATTCGCTATAATCTTTCACTTCGTGGGTGTGTTCCAGTGTAAACTGACGACTGCGTTCATAAAGATTATCTTGGATTTCAGATAAGGTTTTTTCTAAAAAGGGAATAAGATTTTCCTCTTTGACTTCCAATTTTTCAAAATTATCGCGCCGCGCCAAAGTAAAAACTTTGTTCTTTATTTCTTTCTGCCCTAATTCCATTCTTAAAGGCACGCCGCGCATCTCCCAATCGTTGATGCGATAGCCCAAGGTTTCATCGCGCCCATCAACCTCTACCCTAAAATTGGAAAGTTTTTCTTTTATCTCTTCAGCTTTCTTTGTGATTGTTTCTTTGGCGGATTCGTTCCAAACCGGCAAAATGATAAGTTGAATCGGGCTGATTTTGGGCGGCAGAATTAAACCATTATCATCGCCATGAACCATGATTAAAGCCCCGATGCTGCGGGTTGAAAGTCCCCATGAAGTTTGGTAAGGCCAATGAAGTTTTTTGTCTGGTCCTAAAAATCGGATATTGAAAACTTTAGAGAAATTTTGGCCTAAATCATGGGAAGTGGCTCCTTGCAGGCTTTTGCCCTCAGGGGTTAAAATCTCATAACTAAAGCTATTCAAGGCGCCGGCGAATTTTTCGGATTGGCTTTTAAGACCGCTGTAGCCGAAAATCGCCAAGTAATTTTGATATAAATTTTTATAATTTAAAAGCGCTGATTGGACCATAGACAAGGCCTCGCTATGGCTCGAATGGGCCGTATGGCCTTCCTGCCACAAAAATTCAGTGGTTCTTAAAAAGAGATAAGTCCTTTTTTCCCAACGGACGATATTATTCCATTGATTAATTAAAACCGGCAAGTCGCGCCAGGATTTTATCCATTTGGCATACATCGCATACATAATGGTTTCAGAAGTGGGGCGCACCACCAGTTTTTCTTTTAATTCTTCACCGCCGCCAATGGTAACGACTGCCAACTCCGGCGAAAAACCTTGAACATGTTCTTTTTCTTTTTTTAAAAATTTTTCAGGGATAAAAAGAGGAAAATAAGCATTTTTCACACCCAAATCTTTTATCATCCGGTCCAATTCTTTTTGAATGTTTTCCCATAAGGCATAACCATAAGGACGAATAACCATACAACCCTTTACCGGCGCGTAATCGGCCAATTCGGTTTTTAAAATCACCTCCTGATACCAACGAGAAAAATTTTGGCTCTTTTTCGTTAATTCTTTTTTACTAAATTCTTTTTTCATCTCTTTAAAAATCAAATAAATTGTCTGATATCATTTATAGTAATCAAAAAAAGCAAAAAAAGCAAAAGGGCAAAGCCTAAATTGTTAAAAGCCGCTTCCCATCGAGCCGGGATTGGTTTTTTGCGAATTTTTTCTATTAAAAGGAACAAAAGGCGGCCACCATCAAGGGCGGGAAAAGGCAAAAAATTAATGACGGCCAAATTTAAAGAAAGGACAGACATAAAACTAAAAATATAATGCCAACCTAAGGCGTAAGTTTTAGAAGAAATAACGGCAATGCCCACCGGCCCGGTCACGCTTAAAGGTTCGTGATTAAAAGCGGCTCTGATATTTTGGACTACAGCTGCCACAATCTCTAAAGAACCCTTGGCCAAAGATTTTAAAGCTTCCCAGATATTCAAAGGGAATGGGAAAGAAACAATTGCTGTTTCAATCAAACCCAAGCCCAAAGGCCCTTCATTTTGAGGAGGATTTAAACGAGGAACAACTGCTTTATCTTGAAGCTCCTTACCTCTTTTTATAACCAACCGGATTTCTTGGCCGCTATGCTCTTTAACCCAGTTTTGAAATTGCTCAATGTTAAACTGGTAAAGATATAAATCCCTTTCTAGCTTGGAATCGGCATAAATACCGCCCACAATACTATCGCCAATTTTTAAATCAGCTGTTTGCGCCGGCGAGTTTTTTGCCACTTCGCTGATTTTTACTTCTAAACTTTTAATATAGTTTTTATTGGCCGTAGTCACCAAACTCGGAGCGCCCATTGAAAATAAAAAAATAAATAAAAAGAAAGCAATCAAAAAATTAACTAAAACGCCGGCTGATAAAATAGCAAAACGCTCTCCAATTTTTTTGCTCGCAAAGCTAGAAGGGTCATTTTGGTGTTCGCCTTCTTCACCGTATAAACGCACAAAACCGCCCAAGGGCAAGGCATTTAAAGAATAAATTGTTTCTTTTCTTTTCAGACCCCAAATTCTGGGCGGCAAGCCCAGACCAAATTCCTCTATCTTTACCTTAAAATGGCGGGCGGCTAAAAAGTGGCCCAATTCATGGCCAATAATCAAAACAGAAAGAAGAACTAAAAAAATTAAAATACCCATTAAATTGTCATTATTTCTTTAATTTTTTCTTCCGCCAGTTCCTCCAACTTTTTATTGAAATCGTTAATCTGTTTTTGCAGTTCTTCTTTGTTTTTAAATTTTTCATCTTCAGAAATCTCTTTGCTTTCAAACGCTTTGTTAATTTCTTCCAAAATTTCGTCTCTTTTTTGACGGATAAAAATTTTGGCTTGCTCTTGTTTTTGGCGGACAATTTTAGTTAAATCCTGACGTTTTTCCTCGGTTAAAGGCGGCAAATTAAGCCGGATTATATTTTTATCTTTCTGGGGCATCAAACCCAAGGGCGAAGCCTCAATCGCCTTTGAAATCTGGTCTAAAATATTAGGGTCAAAAGGCTGAATCACAATGGTGCGAGGCAAATTGATGGAAATAGAGGCTAATGATTTTAAGGGCATTTTTGTCTCGTAGCACTCTACCATTATTTCTTCGACCAAAGCCGGATGCGGCCGATTAGTCCGTAAGGTTAAAAGATAGCTTTTAAAATCAGCCACAATTTTTTCTAACTCTTTAATTTGCGTATTCCAAAAATTAGTTTGGTTCATATTCTAAAAATAATTTTTCTAATATAAGGAGGCGATTGATGTTGGTCGTGTCAATTAAACGGTGATATTTCAACAGGTTTTTAAAAAACCTTGATTTCTTGGCCAGCACTTCGGGAGGCAGTTCTTGGTGGACTGTTTTAATTAAATCATCTTCGGCTGCTTCCAGCCAGAGGTGAAGATAAAAATTAAGATTTTTGCCCTCTTTATCACCGGTAATCTCTCTTATAATTTTAGAACGGGAAAAGAAATCAGTCTGCATTAGTTTAAAAAATAATTGATAGGCCTGTTCCCTTTCCTTTAACTTTTCTGGAAATTTTAAAAGTTCTAAAGCCAAGCCTGGCCGACCGCGGCTGATTAAAGCTAATTTTTCTGCCAAAGCCGGCTCCACCTTTTTTTCTTTTATCAGCCATTGACTCAGCTCTGATTGCGAAACTGGCCTGAATCTTAAAGGCAAAATCCGCGAGCGAATGGTTAAAAGGATTTTTTCCGGCTCCTCAGCTATTAAAATAATAAGGCTTTGAAAAGGTGGTTCTTCTAAAATTTTAAGCAAAGCGTTTTGGGCCTCTTCGCTAAATTGGTCAAACCCCTCAATAATTACCATTTTAAGGTTCGCCACCTGAGGCTTAAAAGAAAGAAAATTAATGATTGCCCGGCTGGCATCAATGCCTTTTTCTTTGTTAAAAACCGCTAAATCAGGATGATTTTGGTTTGAAAAACTATGACAATAAGAACAATGGCCGCAGGAAGGCAAGCTTTTTTTCTCGCAAATCAGCGCCTGGCAAAAATTTAAAGCTAAATAAAATTTTCCCAAATGGCTGGGGCCGTAAAACAACAAAGATTGAATGAGCCGCTTTTGGTCGTCTAATTGATTTCTCAAAAAATCAACGATAAATTTTTGACCGCAAAAGAACGAATCCATAATTACTTTTTAGACATCACACTTTTGCGATAGACATCTAAATTTTCCAAAACAATGCCCGTGCCTTTGGCCACGCAATAAAGCGGTTCATCAGCCACATAAGAAGGCACGCCTGTGGCTTTGGTAATGAGGTCGTCAATGTTTCTTAAAAGTGAACCGCCACCAGTTAAGAGTATTCCCCTATCCATTACATCAGCCGCCAATTCCGGTGGTGTTTCGGATAAAACCAATTTAATAGCCTGAATAATTTCTTTTAAAGTGCCAGCCAAGGCCTCGGCAATTTCTGAAGAACTAATCACGATATTTTTGGGCAAGCCCTCGCCCAAATCCAAACCGCGAATTTCCATTTCATCTTTATTTTTGTTAGGCAAAGCCGTACCAATTTGAATCTTAATTTCTTCAGCTGTCCGCTCGCCAATCGCCAAATTATATTTTCGGCGAATATATTCCGCAATCGCTAAATCCATTTTATTGCCTGCTACCCGAACCGAAGACCAACTTACAATCCCGCCCAAAGAAATTACCGCGACCTCGGTTGTACCGCCACCAATATTGACCACCATATTGCCAGCAGCGGAATTAATGGGAATACCAGCACCTAAAGCTGCTAAAATTGGCTCTTTTACCACAAAAGCCTCGCGGCTCCCCGCTTCTTTGGCTGCTTCTAACACTGCCCTTCTTTCCGTTGAAGTAATACCTGCTGGCACAGAAATCATCACATCCGGTTTAAAAAAACGCCACTGGCCAATCGCTTTGCTAATAAAATAATTAAGCATCGCTTCAGTAATACGGTAATCAGCAATCACTCCATCGCGCAAAGGTTTGTAGGTTTTGATTAAATCCGGTGTTCGACCAATCATTTCTCGCGCTTCACTACCAATAGCCAAAACTTGGCCATCATCAATGGAAATAGCCACAACCGATGGTTCGTTAATAACCACACCTTTTAAGGGAATAAAAACCAAAGTATTGGCTGTGCCTAAATCAATGCCTAATTTTCTAATAATTGCCATAGAAGATCTGGCTTTATTTTAAAGCGGATGGTTTCGAAAGTCAAACAAAAAATAACAACCGTTATTTTCTTCTTAAAATTTGGCCCAGAAGTTTTTTCTCCATTAAGCCGCGATGATAAACCAAAGATCCGTTAATGATAACGTTTTCAATTCCTTCCGGATATTGAAACGGGCTTTTAAGCGTTGCTTTATCAATAATTTTTTCCGGATTGAAAATCGTAATGTCAGCCCAATAATTTTTCTTAATCAATCCCCGGTCGCGAAGGCCGATTTTTAATGCCGGCTTGCCGGTAATCTTATGAATCGCTTCTTCGAAAGTTAAAATTTTTTGTTCGCGCACATAATGGCCGAGAAAACGCGGAAAAGTTCCAAAAGCGCGCGGATGGACCAAAATACCCTTTTTAGCCGAGGCCAAATTATAGGCCGCGCTATTGGAGGCAATGATGCTTTCTTTGGCTTTTAAGGCCTTTATCATATTGGTTTCCGAAATATTGGGCGAAAAAACAATCACCCGGTCATTGGTAATTTCCAAAAGGCGCAACAGGGTTTCTTCTAAAGAAATGCCCTCGTTTTCGGCAATTTCCTCCAGGCTTTTGGCCGCTAAAATCCACTGGCCGCCCGGATCGGCAATCACTAATTTTTCATATAAATGGCGATTCTTTTTTAAATCCTCGAGCGCCTTTTTTCTGGTGGCTGGATCTTTAAGATTTTTAATCAATGCTTTTCGACCGCCGATTGTTAGCCATTCAGGCAAAACCAAATATAAAACCTGGGCATTAATGTCATAAGGATAAACATCAAAATTGATATTTAGACCATCCATAAAGGCCTGATGAATTTTTTCCAAACCATCATCAAACTTATCCCAATAAGGTGTGCCGATTATTTTTAAATGGGAAATTTGGAAACTGGCACCTGTTTTTTGGGCTGCCTCAATGACCTCAGCCAATGATTCCAGAAACTTCGCGGATTCGTCGCGCAAATGGACGCTTAAATAACCATTATATTTCTTTACCAAATTAGCCACGGCTATCATCTCGGTCAGACCAACCATCCGCTCGTGAGAATAACCCAAACCAAAAGAAACGCCAAAAGCGCCTTCTTTTAAACTTTTCTCCACCAAAGAAAGCAACCGCTTAAGTTCTCCTTCTTTGAGAGGGCGAAATTCTTCGCCTGCTAAATCGCGACGCAAGGTTGCCCAGCCAACCAAACTTAAAAAATTAACGCCCAAACCTTTGCGTTCCAAAAAATTTAAAAACTCGCCATAGGTCTGCCAATCGACATTAAAAAAAGAAGGATTCACCCATTTTTGGATAGAAACCAAAGAGCCTTTAATTAAAGGAGCAAGCGAGGCGCCGCAATTGCCGCAGGCAATGGTAGTTACCCCTTGGCGAATGAGATTTTCAAATTGGGGCAGTTCAAAAAGAGATAAATAATGGTCAGCATCGTTGTTAATATCAATAAAGCCCGGACAAACATAATTTCCTTCGGCATTAATTTCCGTTTTTCCTCTTAAATGCCGCAAAGGTCCGATTTCTACAATTTTCCCTTTGGAAATTCCGATATCCGCCAAAAAACCTTTCGAACCAGTGCCATCAAAAACCAAACCATTTTTAATTAAAATTTCATACATATATTTTAATTATAGCACTAATTAAAAAATAAAAAAACCGTCAACCTTTTAGGCTGACGGTTTTTATCGGATTTAAATTAGCGAGCCCAGATTTGGCTAAAGGAAGCAAGAAGCGATTCAGGCGGCATAAAAGCAAACGGTAAATTGAAATAAACAGGCGGCAAATAATTATAGTGGAACATAAAACCACCACCACCGCCTGAAGAACTACTCGTCGCACTCGTCGAACCGCCGGTGGAACCACTTCTTGAACCAGAACTCGTATCATTTACTCCTTTACACCGGTCCTCGCTGGTGCAATAAGTGGGACAGGGCTGCGTTTGCCATTTTCCATTTACGCAAGTCCAAATTGTTTTTCCAATACAATGAGTCTCGCCACTAAGACATTCATTTGGCGGCGGTTGATTCGCCTTATTTTGCTGTATTTCGTTTCTTACCTGATTAATAATACTTAAGGCTTTCTGAACACATTGAGCATCAGAAGAACAAGCATCTAAATCATGGCCCTGAGCATCGCGGCGAATAGTACTAGCATCAACCCATACGTTCCTGCATATAGAATATTCGGTGGCAAAAGCTTCTTCGCCTGTTTGTTGAGAAGTATTGTAAGCGCCAAAAGCAAAACCAGGATCAGCTAAAGTATGATGATAAAGGCATCTTGGCGCTACTACCAAAGTTTTCCCCTCGTATTGAGTGGTATTTCCCATATAAATACCATTTTGATATTGAGAAGCAATAGAGCCAGAATATATTCCTTTATATTGATCCTGAAAAGCTTGGGCATAAGGGTTCCAAATAGTTTGAGGCCGAGCTGCTGCTTGTCTTTGCTCTGGGGTTAGACCCGGAACACCTACTGTTTTTTCACTACCAGGAACACCAACTACATTGCTAACACCCCCCCTCGTAGCGCCTCCGCTGGGTGTAGAAGCTGGAGGAGCGGGAGGAACTTCATTTTGGGCAGGATTACCTTGCGTTACTGAACCGCCAGTACCACCACCGCTAGTTACTGGTGCCGGCGGAGAAGGAATTTCATTTTTGGGCGGACTAACTGGCGTTACTGAAGGCGCTCGACTTAATCGGGATTTAACTAATAAATCAACGCCGGTCAAAGTAAATAATTGTTGTTGGCTGCTATTAGCTGCCTCAACTGAAATTTGATAATTTCCCGGGTCTTTATCTCTGGCAAAAATCCAAATCGTGCGGCTGGTATTGGGCCTTAAAGCAAGGGTCCGAGGCGTAATAATTACTTTATCTAATTTTTCGCTGCTTCCTGCTCTCAAGTTATAAGTGACAGTCGAAGAGGAAGTATTTTCAACCTGCACTTTAAAAATAGCGTATTGATTGGTATAAACGGTTTTGCTTAAAGGTGTAAGCGGCGAAGCTTTTAAAGGCGTACTTTCAGCCCTAATTTCGCTCTTTAGCCCAAAATAAAGGGAAAAAGCCAAAATCAAGGCAGGAATAAGAATAAAGTAAAGAAAGCTTTTTTTCATATTTTTTATTAATTTATTAATGATTTATATTTTGACCTTATTTTTATGACCTTTAAGACACCTTTAAAATTATACCATAAAAAGCGAATGTCAACAATTAAAAGCGGAGCTTATCTAAAAAGAATAAAATAATACCCAGCGCCGCCATCAGCCCGGAAATCATCCAAAAACGCATGGTTATTTGGCTTTCAGGCCAACCTTTGGCTTCAAAATGATGATGAAGGGGGGTTAAAAGAAATAATTTTTTATGAAATAGCTTTCGGCTTAACAATTGAATAATAACCGAAAGAGATTCTAAGACCAAAATAAAAGCAAAAAACGGCAAAAGAAGCGCAGTTTGGGTTAAAATAGAAACCACGCCGATAATCATTCCCAAAGCCACGGCGCCTGTATCGCCCATAAAAAATTTAGCCGGATAAATATTAAACCACAAAAAAGTAATCAAACTCCCGATGGTCACAGCTAAAAAAGCCGCTAAATCATATTTTCCTTCAAAAAAACAAACTGCCATTAAAGCGACCAAAGCAATCGTAGCCACGCCGCCTAAAAGACCATCCAAACCATCGGTTTCATTGGCTGACAAAGTGGAAGCCACCAAAATAAAAATAAAAAAAGGTATAAACCAATAACCCAGAAAAACCGGGCCAATAAAAGGCACATATAAAACATCCCAGCCCAATTTCAACCAAAACCATAAGGCGCCTAAACTTGAAATCAAAATATAAATTATAAGCTTATGGCGCAAAGACAGACCGCCGCCGCCAGGTCCTTTTTTAAAAACACCCAAAAGGTCGTCGATTAATCCAACCAAAGCAGCGCCCACCATGGTGCCGAGTGGCAAATAAGTTTGGCTGCGGCTTAAAAAATTAAAACCACTCCAAAAACCATTAAACCATTTAGCCAGTAAAAAGAAAGTAAGGCTTAAAACCAAGACAGTGAGCCAAATGACAACGCCTGCCATGGTTGGCGTTCCTTCTTTTTTTTGATGCAGCTCGTAAAAGGAGGGGGCATCGGTTCTAATCTGCTTTCCTAAATGATATTTTTTAATCAATTTCCAATAAAGATTGACGAAAACAAAAGAAACGCCAAAAGCGATAATAGCTAACATTAAAATACGAATCAGTTGAACGGAGGCCATTAATATTATTTTATATTATTTTTCAACCATTGATAAAGTTTCCAACTATCGCCAAAGCGGTCTGAAGAAGCCACGACAATGGAGGCAATCATTTTTCCCTTTAAAGGATAAATCATTAAAAGGCACTCCTGCCCATCGGGCGTATAACCGGTTTTAGCCAGCCAAAGGCCGTCAATTTTATCTTTTAATTTATTGGTGGTAACAATCAAATGCGGCTTATAATAATTCAAAGAATAAACATTAAAATTATCGGCGCGGGTCAGTTCTGAAAGAATGGGATAATGGAGATAAAGATACTGGCTCATTTTAAAAAGGTCGGAAGCGGTGGAAAAATTGCCGGTATGGTCAAAGCCCACAGGGTCAAAAAAACCGGTTTCCGATAAACCGATTTCAAGCGCTTTTTGGTTCATTAAGCCGACAAATTTATTTAAACCAATCTTTTCAGCCAAGGCCACAATCGCGTCATTGGAAGACATAATTAAAGCCATTTTTAATAAATCGCTGGCTTTAAAAATTTCGCCAGGCACCAAATAACCACTGTTGCCTTCTGTGGCCACTGCTTTCTCTGAAACATAAACCTCGGTTTTATCAATATCCAAATTATCCAAAACTATCATCGCGCTCATCAATTTAACCAGCGAAGCCGGAAAAATATGCAAACGCGGATTTTTCTCATAAAGAATTTTTCCAGTGGCTATCTCGCCAACCAAGGCTGCTTGGGCTTTTAATTCTGGCGCTTCTAATGTCTCATTTTTAGCGCTCGCCGCTTTCTCCCTATTTAAAGAATTTAAAGATGAATTAAGTTTTAAGCTGGGATAATGCTGGCTATACCAGGCAAAAAAGCCGATTAAAAAAGCGCTTAAACCAAAAGCAATCCAACGCAAAATTTTATCCATACCTTCATATTTTAAATTATTTTTGGCTCCTCGGCAATAATTTCTTTTAGTTTTTCCTGAAAATTTTTATAGTCCGGCAATTCTTTAACTGAACTCAGGCCTAAAAATTTCAAGAAATCAGAAGAAAGACGATAAATAAAGGTATTGGGATGCTGGGGATGAACTTCCCGTTCTATTAAACCGCGGATTAAAAGAGTGCGCAGCAAATAATAAGAATTAACGCCCCGAATTTCGTCAATTTCCGCCCGGCTTAAAGGACCGCGATAACCAATAATAGCCAATGTTTCTAAAGCAGCGCCAGAAAGTTCGCCTTCGAAATTGACTTTAATCATTTTTTGAAGATAAGAAGAGGCTTCTGGCGCTGTTACCAAGCTATAATAATGGTCGTTTTCCAAAAGACGTAAACCCCGATTATTGTTAAGATAATCGTTTTTCAGTTCTTCGATTAATTCTTCAACCGCCGGCGCCTCCAGCCCTAAAATCTCGCTGATTTTTGAAAGCGAAAGCGGCTCACTAGCGGCAAAAAGTAAACTTTCCAAAATGGCTTTAAAATTATTTTGATTGTTCATTTTGTTTTGTTTTAATTATTAATTCTCCAAAAATATCTTTTTGCTCCACCTCAATAACTTTTTCCTTAATGAGGTGCAAAATAGCCAGAAAGGTTACGATGATATCCTCTTTATCGTTTTGGTTGACAATCTCGGTAAACTTAAATTCTTGGCCGCCGGCGAGCTTGTTAATTAAATCCTTGATTCTTTCTTCCAAACTGATTACTCTTTTAATTTTACCCTGGGGCAAAACTTCATTTTCAGTCAAAAAAGAATTTAATACTCTTTGGTAAGCTTTAAACAATTCTTCGGCTTTTAAATGAGAAGGCGGAGAAAATTTTGGCTCTATAACCATCTCCGGACGCGAGAAAAGAAAAACCGGGCTTTTTAAAAGCTCATTGAGTTGAGGCGCTTTTTCTTTAAACCATTGATAAATCATCAATCGGCTTTCCAAATTGAAAATTTCCTCCTTTTCCTCGGAACTAAGTTCTAAAACCGGCAGCAAGGCCTTTGATTTAATTAAAATGAGGGTAGCGGCTACCACCAGAAAATCGCCCAAATCTTGAGGCCTCACTTCTTTGATTTGGCTTAAATAATTTAGATAACCAGCAGTCACTTCCGAAAGAGCGATTTCAGTAATTTCCAAATTCCTTTCTTCAATCAATTCTAAAAGAAGGTCAAGCGGACCGCTAAATTTCTCTAATTGGACCTTAAAACTCGTTTTATTTTCCATGGCAATGCTTGTATTTCTTTCCCGAACCGCAAGGACAAGGGTCATTGCGGCCGATTTTTTGGTTTCGATAAGGATTTTCTTCTTTAGAGGAAGAAGCAGGGCTTTCTTTTACTTCCAAGCGGAAAATAAGATTAAGCAGTTGGCTCCATAAATTATCCTTGAGGCCGCGATATAAATGATAACTCTCGCTTTTATATTCTACCAACGGTTCCTTTTGGCCGTAAGCCCTTAAATTAACGCTATCTCTTAAATATTCCATTTGCTCCAAATGGTCCATCCATAAGCGATCCATAAAATTTAATACCAACGATTTTAAAATTTCATTAAAATTTTCTTCGCCAAACAATTCCCTCTTTTTTTCAAAATAATGCTTAAAAATAAAATGAATTTTTTCTTCGTCCCCTTTTTCTTCGGCCGTCAGTTCTGCTAAATCCTTATCGCCTATTTCCGGTATAAGACTCTTTAAACGCTCGGCCAAAGAATGAGGTTCTGTTGTTTTATTGGCTTCCAACCATTGCTTAAATTTTTTCAAAAGCTCTTCAAAAACCGCCTCACTTAAGCGTTTTTGATCGGCCAGCTCCAAATAATGAAGCCGCTCCTTATAAAAGCTTAAGCGTTGGCGATTTAAAACATCGTCAAATTCCAAAATATGCTTTCGCAAATCAAAATTTAGGCCTTCAATTTTGGCCTGCGCTGATTCAATCGCCCGCGAAACCAAACGATGTTCAATCGGTTCGTCTTCTTTAAAACCAAATCTTTGCATCAAATCGCCAATATTTTTAGAACCAAAAACTCTCATTAAGTCGTCTTCTAAAGAAACAAAAAACTGCGAGGAACCAGGATCGCCTTGCCGACCAGCGCGGCCCCTTAATTGATTATCAATCCTTCGGGCCTCATGATGTTCGGTGCCAATCACATGAAGGCCGCCTAAACTTAAAACTTTTTCTCTTTCTACCGGATCCGGCGGATTGCCGCCTAAAATAATATCAACACCCCGGCCAGCCATATTAGTAGCAATGGTCACGGCTTTATATCTTCCTGCCTGAGCGATAATTTGACCTTCCTCTTCGTGGTTTTTAGCGTTTAAAACTTTATGCGGTATGCCTTCCCTTTTGAGCAATTGAGACAAGTATTCGTTTTTTTCAATAGAAATCGTGCCCACTAAAACCGGCTGGCCGCGCTGGTAACAATTCTTAATTTCTTGCACCAAAGCCCGAAATTTGCCCTCCAGCGTCCGATAGATTCTATCCGGCAAATCCTGACGAATCATTGGTTTGTTGGTGGGAATTACCACCACCTCTAAATTATAAACTTTGTGAAATTCTTCGGCTGAGGTCGCGGCAGTACCGGTCATGCCAGCCAATTTTTGGTACATCCTGAAATAATTCTGAAGAGTAATGGTCGCTACAGTGCGGCTTTCGGCCTTAATGGCCACATTTTCCTTGGCTTCAATTGCTTGATGCAAACCGCCGTGATAGCGGCGACCAAAAAGCAAACGACCGGTAAATTCATCCACAATAATCACTTCGCCGTCTTTAACCACATAATCACGGTCGCGCTGAAAAAGCACTTCGGCTTTTAAGGCCTCTTCCAAATAATGGACAGCCAAAATGCCCTTTTGGTCAAAAATATTAGAACCAAAAATTTTTTCTACTTTATTTAATCCTTCCTCGGTGAGGGTGACGGTGCGAAGTTTTTCATCAACCGTATAATCAACATCTTTCTTTAAGCGAGAGACAATTTTTGAAAATTGGCGGTATAAATTGGCGGCATCCTCGTCAGGAACGGAAATAATCAAAGGCGTTCTCGCCTCGTCAATTAAAATGCTATCCACTTCATCAATGATGGCGTAATAATACGGCCGCGTTACCCTTTGAGATAAATCATAAACCAAATTGTCCCTTAAATAATCAAAACCAAATTCAGTGTTCGTGCCGTAAGTAATATCAGCTTCATAGGCCTCTTTACGGCTAATCGGCCGGAGATAGGCCTCATAAATTTTAAAACCGCCTAATTGGTCTCTCTCTGCTTCCACAGCTTCCACTTTTTCCGGCTGGTAAGAAGGGTCATACAAAAAAGAATTATTGCTGATAATGCAACTTACTTTTAAACCTAAAAAATGATAAATTTGGCCCATCCAAATCGTATCCCTTTTGGCCAAATAATCGTTAACAGTCACCACATGAACGCCCTTTCCTTCCAAAGCATGAAGATAGGCAGCCAAGGTAGCAGCCAAAGTTTTGCCTTCGCCTGTTTTCATTTCAGCGATTTTTCCTTCAAACAAAGCCAAACCGCCCAAAAGCTGAACATCAAAATGGCGCTGGCCCAGCGTTCTTTTGGCCGCTTCTCTTACCAACGCAAACCCCAAAACCAAATCCTCAAGCGAAATCCCCTGTTTTTTAACTCTTTCCTTAAGCGCTAATGATTGGGCCAAAATTTCCTGGTCAGAAAGTTTTTCTAAGCCGGGCTCTAATTGATTGATTTCTTTGACCAGCGCGGACTTCGAGCGAAGATATTTTTCATTGCTATCGCCAATAAGACGCGTTAAAAATGACATATTTTTAAACCCTTTTAGGCCGAAACCGCTGTTCCAGGCGTTTGGTTTTATCTTTCAAGACCTGTTTTTTTAATTCTTTAAAAGCCTCGTCAATGGCTAATTTCAGCTGAGAGCATTGGGCTGAGGCATATAAGGGCTTGGATGGAATTTTCAACCATAATTCGGCTTTAAAAATATCGCCGGTTGAATGATGGCTGCTGACGCGGCTTAAACCGACACGCATTAAAGGTGCTGAACCATACCTTTTTAAATACCGCTCCAACCCTTTGGTTTTTGTGTTTAAATAATCTCTAATCGAAGGCACCAATTCTAAATTGGTGGTTAAAAATTTAACTTCCATTGTATTTTTTTTATTATTTTAAGCCCTTTGGCCTAAAAAAACAACCCCAAAGGGGTTGTTTTTTAAAGGATTAAAGCGGCGATTATTTTCTTCTCTTTTTCGCTGTCTTTTTCGCTGCTTTCTTCGCCACTTTCTTCTTCATCACTTTCTTCTTCTTGGCCATGTTTTTTAAAAATTATTTAATTTTTATTTTTCGACCTGCCCCAACGCCGGGCAAATTTTTAAATTTATTTCTTCCTTCTTTCATTTTATAAAAATTTAATTGTCAAATCAACTGTGGATAACTTTTTTTGAAGAAAAAAACAATTTTTCTTAATCAAAATTCAATCGAAACCCAAAAATTTAATTTCGGGTTCCAATTTCACGCCAAATTTTTCCCAAACTTTTTCCTGACAAAGTTTTATTAAGGTCAAAACATCGCTGGCCCGGGCTTTTCCTAAATTAATAATAAAATTGGCATGCTCGGCCGCGATTTGCGCCTCGCCTCTTCTTTCGCCTTTTAAACCGCAGGCCTCAATTAAATAGCCAGCTGCCAGTTTGCCGTTTTTAATGGGCAGGTCATTAAATTTTTCTAACAAATGGGGATAATCGGAAACAAGAATATTTTTAAAAACACTGCCGGCTGAAGGATATCGGGGCTGGCGATTCAAACGATAGGTTAAATATTCTTTTATTTTATCTTTTAAAATCTTTGGGTCGCAGTTATTTAAACTCAAAAAGGCGCGCCAGATAATTTCTTTTTTCAAAGATTTTTTAAAATAACTTTCGCGATAGCCAAATTCGCATTCTTTTTGATTAAAAGTTTTAAGTTTCAAATCATCATCTTGCCCAGAAAAAAATTCAACCGCTTTAATATTCTCTGAAAAATCATGACCCATGGCGCCGGCATTACCATAAACCGCACCGCCTACTGTACCGGGAATGCCAACCGCCCATTCCAATCCCCCTAAACCTTCCTTTAAACAAAAATTTATCAGCGCGTTTAATTTTACGCCCGCGCCGGCTATGACTTCGTTATTATTTTTGGTTATTTCATCGTATTCAATTTTTAAAACAGCGCCGTTATAACCTTTGTCGCTTACCAATAAATTGCTGCCACTACCTAAAATAAAATAATCAAGCCCCCACTCTTTTAAATCTTGAAAAACGGCCTTTAATTCTTCTTCGCTTCTAATTAAAGCCATTTTTTTCGCCGGGCCGCCGATTTTAAAAGTTGTATAATTAGAAAGCAAAACCTGTTCTTGCCAATGAAATTTTTCCACTCTTTTATTTTAACATAAAGCGGAAATTCCTGAAACAAAAGAGGCCTAGAACGGGCCCTGCCGGAGTTGACTCCTTTTATTTGTCTTAGGTGAGTGCTTAGCCAGACAGGGCCCGTTCTAAACCTCTTCCTTTATTGTAAAGTTTTAAACGAATAAAAGTCAAATAAAACAAAAATACCGGCTTAGGCCGGTACTTTTGAGACAAATAATGGCTGACACCGCTTGACATTAAGCCAATTGATGTCAAAGGCACTCACCTAATCCCTATTATAATCTATTTTCTTCAAAAAAGCAAGGGTTTAAAAAAGGTAGGGTTTCCCCTACCTTTCCTTTATTTTTCCGTTTATAATTTCCCACTGCTTCTGGCCTATCCTAAAAGTTATTGTATAGGGATAGATAGGCAGAAGCTTCTTAACGGCCAGCCACAACTTTCTGGCCGCTTCTTTTTTATCCTTTTTCGCCAGCGGATAAAGATTGTATTGCAAAAATTTTACAACTGAGGATTGGGTCCGCTCGCGATAAGGATTAACCTTAATGGTCTGAATTTTTTGAACACTTTCAAAAAATTCAGACCATTTTATCTCCTCTCCCTTAATTAATTGGTTATAAACTACAAACCAATTAGTGAGGGAGAGAGAAATCAGGTTTTCACACCGTTGCCTTTCCCGCAATAAATCCTCAGCGCGGGAAAGAGCAACTTTAACAATTTTCATCTCTCTCCTTTTTTCCAGGGCTATTCGCCCTTTAATTTTTTTTATCTCCTGCTCTAATTGTTCGATACTTTGCCTTAAAGTAGAAACAGTGGCTAAAAGATTAGCAGTTTGATTGAGTTTGGACATATCGCGGGTTAATATCTCAATCAACCCGCTATGTTGAGCTAGAAGAGGAGATAAAAAAAGAATCTCTTTGTAATGGCCGGCGATATGAAGTAATTGTTGCCGGATAGCGGCGTTGAGATCCTTAATGTGAATAAGGCGTTCGGGCCGGCCAGTTCTAATTACTACCTGCCCTTGCTCATTAATCGCTATTTTAGCTTTGGGCAAGAGACTATTTAATGGAATGGGCTGAACAAATTTTTCCGTTTCTCCTCTCCTCCTTTCTCACTTTTACGCCTCTTCTGTTGAAGAAACAGAAAGGCGTTTTTATAGCAAATCCTCCTCTCTTTTTTCGTGATAGGAGGATTCCCCTTTAAATTTAATTCTTTATCAAAAACTACTGGAGTCGGAGAACCATTTTTATCCTTACCCTGAACTTCGATAAAATCGCCGCCGATGTTTACTTCTCGCCATTCTTCCTTTTTTACCTTAAAACGAGCGTTTCTGGGCTTGGGGTTAGATTGAGAAGAAACAATCTCTTTTACCTGCTTAATATAGATAACCGCCCGCTTTTCGGTAATTTTTTGCAGAGGAATCCGAAGTCGGGCTGCTATCTTATTAAGCGCTTCGCCGCGGCTTGAGGCCACGGTCCAAATCCGCCGAACCCTTTCGCCTTTTGGGTTCGGAAATAAAGGAATTTGCTGGGGCTGTAGTTTCTCCTTATCCAGCCCCACAATAAAAAAATACCTCGCCTTACTCACTTTAATCCCTCCTTTTTTCTTTTTAAGGTACTGATTTATTCTAATAATCCTAATCTTTTAGCATTTTGTCAATAGTGAAAAATTTAATTTTGCTATTGACATTTTGCCTTATTAAGAGTAAGCTAGTTTTAAGCGGTGATTGAATCTTTCTTTTAAACCTTAGCTGCGAGTGGCTTGGGTTTTGCCTGAAGAAAATTCTTTTGCCGTTGGTCGAGTTTGTTTAACAATTTAATATTTCAATGCGAATTTTTGTAGGTAATTTGCCTTTCTCGATGACGGATGAAGAATTAGAGCAGGCCTTTCAGGCATATGGGCAAGTAACTAAAGCGGAAGTGGTGACTAATAAATTTACCCATCGCTCTCGCGGCTTCGGTTTTGTCGAAATGCCCAATCAGGAAGAAGCCCTTCAAGCGATTAAAAGCTTGAACCAAACTTCTGTTGGCGGCCGCAATATCTCAGTCAGCGAAGCTCGTCCTTTAAGGGAGAGGAGATAAAATTAAATCAAAAAACCCCTTCAGGGGTTTTTTGATTGGCTAAAATATTTTAAAGCTTTTAAAGGCCTAATTCATCGCTAATGAACTGCATGGCTTTTAAGACAATTTCTACAAATTTTTCCAAACTGAGGCCCAAGTTTTTTTCAGCCAGATAAATTATATCCCTATCCGCGCCCTGGGCAAATCTTTTTTCTTTAAAGCGGTTTAAAACATTTTGAACTGTTAAATCTGCTATTTTTTTGGAAGGCAAAACCAAGGTGGCGGCTACAATCAGACCAGTTAAAGGGTCAACAGAAAGCAGGGCTTTGGCCATTAATGTTTGCGGCTCTATTTGGTGATGATGATTATGGCATTTAACTGCCTGGACAATGGCCGGGCTTAAACCCAGCTCTTCAAGCATCTTAGCGCCCACTAAACTGTGTTTTTCCGGCTCATTTTTTGTTAATTCATAATCTACATCATGAAGCAAACCACTAATTGCCCATTCTTCTTTTTCATTTTCCGGCAATCCAAAATAGAAAGCCAAAGCTTCCATCGCCGCCTCCACTGCTAAGGAATGTTTAATTAAGTTAGCCTCATTAACATGCTCTTTTAACAATAAAAGCGCCTCCTTTCTATCCATTGGTTTAATTTAAATTTAATTTAATAAGAAGGAGTTAAATTTCCTCCTCAGTTTCTTCTTCCTCTTCCAGCCTCTCAAAAGCGTCTTTGGTTACTCCGCATTCTGGACAAACCCAATCGCTCGGCAGGCTTTCAAACTTTTTACCTTCTTTCATCTCGTCATAGACATAGCCGCAAATAGTACAAAGCCACTTCATAGTTTAAATAATGTTAATTTTTGACCTTTTTACTATTATACCAAAAAAATAATTGATAATAAATCTTCAAAACAAAAAGCAAAATAATAAAATTTTTAATCAACCGTTAGAATTTATAGCCCTTCCTCCAAGGCATAATTATTTCCTCCATCTCTTCTTTGTGCTTTTTAAGTGCTTGGAGGGTAGAAATTTCTTCTGCTGTTAAGGTGCGTTTAAAAGAGATATTTTCCAATTTTTTAATTTGCGCCTCTAACTCCTCAATCAATTCTTTTATTTTGGCTTTGGACAACTCCTCTTTCTTTTTCCTTGGTCTCTGAAAAAGACGTCTTCTTAGATATAGCCGAGACCACAAATAATTAATTAAGAAAACTAAAAGGAAAATGAGCGCTACTAAAATCACCAATAAAGCCAAACTGTTAATCACTATTGAGCCTAATTGGACTAAGGGATGGGTTTTAACTGTCAAAGGCAATTTTTCAGAAGCCAAACTCATTGCCCCCCGACTATCCTTTACTTGTTGCCAAAGGGTATAAAGACCGGCCTTTAGCTTTCCTTTTTCAATCTGGAGGCTGTATTCGCCTGTGGCATCAGAATTAAGCTCATAAACCAAAGGCGGACTACTTTCTTCTTTTAGATATAAATAGACGGTATAATTCGGGTCAGTTTTGCCTTTTAAAACCAAATCCTGACCTTCATAAATTATTGAGGGATAAAAAACTAAAGAGGGGCTATTAAGCGGCTTAATTTCAAATTCTAAACTCTTGGTTAAAAACTCTCCGGTAGCCATTAAGGCCCGGGCTAAAAGATGGTGCTGGCCAGGCGGCAAAATGTTAGTTTTATAAAGATGACTACCATCGTCAAGCCAGGTTTTAAAATCTCCATCATCTATCTGAATTTCAAATTGGTTAAGATATTTGTTTCCATCAAAAGCCCTCAAACGAAAAGTAGCCTGAGGTTCAGTTAAATCTTCGCGTGCTATTTCTTTTAAATCCAAAAAACCAGCGGTCTGAACTGTTTCTATTTTGCTGGCAGGGGCCGCACTAATTGTTTCACTTGGTATTTTACTCGATGTTTTAGCTTGAGGAGCACCTGGAGTTTCTGCAGGGTTTTCTAAAACATAAATAGCCTTTCCTATATTAGTTAAAATATTAGTACCTAAACCATCATTAGCTAACACAGAACTAGAGGTAAAAACCACTTCTGCTGTACCAGCTGTTCTAGCCTTAAAATTAATGGTTAAAATGCGGCCACTACTTCCTTGATAGCCAGGATTTAAAACAATTCCTTCTAAAGTAATTGTACCGTTAGTATTAGAAAAAGAAGGTTCTTGCACCCAGTTGGTAATAATAGAATTATTTTTTGATAAAGAGACAATTTGTAATAAATCACTAGGAAAACTAATATTAGCGCTTACTGCATTCATTGTCTGATCGGGACTAGAAACATAAATACTCGCACTAAAAGTTTGGCCGATATTATATGTTCCTGATGAAGGAGAAATAGATAAAGAAGCCGCACTTGCCGTAAGCGGCAACAGTGCCAAACCAACACCAAACAAAAATGCTAAACTGACGCAAAATTTTTGCGTCTGTTTCATGTCTATTTCGCGATTCACAATTAATGTTTTCTTCTCAAAATTCTCCATTCTGCATAGATAATGATTATCCCCATTACTATAATACCCCAAAACCAATAATTTTGGTACCATTTGATTCGAACTTGAGGATATAAGATAGCTATTCTTTCATTTCCGGCTTTATCAATAGCTTTAACTTCAATAACTTTATCTAAATCAGTTTCTTGTAAGGGATAGGGGCTTTCACCTACTTTAAAATTATTTATAAATTTAAGTTGTCCTAATAAGTTTTCTTTTAAAATTGCCACTTCATAATGGTCTATCCCGGATTGTTTATCTTGGGTATTAAAAACTAAGAAATATTGACTATTTATTTTAACGATTTCTGGTTTAAAATCTTCGGGTGGAATTTTATCTTCTTCCTTTATTTTCTCTAATTCATTTAGGGGATTAAAAACCACTTCTTGTGGATTAATTGCGATATTCAAAGATTTTAATACTAGATTATTCTCTAATTCTTCTCCAGCATTCAATAAAATTTTAGAATTCTTAGTAATCTCAATCAAAGTTTGAGGATTAGTAGTTTTTAAAGTCTGAAAAACTATTGTACCTAATAAATTACTTTCGCCAGGATCGCCAGGTAAACGGCCCGCATAACCACCAGGGATAATACCAGAAAAAGTAGCTATCCCCTGTTCTTGATTAATTTTTGGTTCTTCGACAAAAGTTAAAATCGAATTTCCTTTTAGAAAATCTATTGCTTTTAAATCTTGAGGATTATATTTAATATTTCCTTCTAAAGCAGTGACATTCTCTCCGGAAGACACATTTAAACGAATCTCAACTTTAAAAATTTCATTAGGAGAATAGCTACCTTGAGAAGATTTTAAATAAAGCTCAGCTGCTTGAACAAATTTAAAAAGCGAAAAACAAACAATAGAAAATACAATGATAAAAATTATTTTTCGAATTCTCATAGATATGAATTATGAATCATGAATTATGGTTTTTGATTTTTTAATTAAGCCATTGGTAATTTTATTAATTGTGATAGTTTGTTTAGCAATTTTATCAAATTCTTCTCTTGTTATATAACCTATATCTTTTGCTACCAATAGTTGATTTTGTATTTCAGTAAGTGAACCTAAAGCCATTGAATAAAATTGTAGTTTTTCTTTATAAGAATTTCTGCTGAAACCCTCGGCAATATTGGAAGTAAATGATACAGCAGCTCTTCGTAATTGATTTGTTAAACCAAATTGTTCGTCTTTGGGAAAAGTTTTAGTAATCTTATATATTTCTAAAACTAGCTTATGACCTTCTTTCCAAGCATTTAATTCAGTAAATGATTTAATTTTCCTTGATTCTTGATTCATAATTCTTGATTCCAAAATTTACTTTGCGAATTTCTACTACCCCGTCCAGTAATATGCCATAATAGAAAAATCAATCAAATCTACTTTTCCATCACCATTTAAATCAACATTTTTAGGCGGTGATGGTCTTTTGTACCAATAAGCGAGAATAGAAAAATCAACCAAATTAACTCTTTTATCACCATTCAAATCAGCTTTAATCGCTGTTTTCTGAGGTGCTTTTAAAACTGTTTTATCACCCACTTTAAAGCTGACTACTTTTGACAAAGGACTGATCTCTTGCTCTAAGGTTGCCCTTGATTTTGCCAAATGGTCTCCCATTTCTAATGCTAAAGTATCTAAATTATAAAGATAAGCGCCGATTTTGTCAGCTTTGGTTTTACCATAAATTTCTTCGTCAGAATTAATAATCACTGTAATATCAGAATTAGGTATAGCTTGACCAAAAATTTTTAATATCTCTCCCCTTTTTACCTCTGATTTATCAACATCAATTGTCGGTGAAATAAAAATGCCAGTGACATTGGTAGTTACTCCTGGTGTTACGCTTAAAGGAAAAGTTAATAAAGAAGAACGATTTCCTTTGTCGTCTTCACTGTAAACTGAAAAAATATAACTACCAGCTGTAATATTAGATAAACTAATTTGAAAATTAGCATCAGAACCAGCAATGGTGGTCGCTACTATTTGAGCATCTTTTAATAAAGTAACGGTGCTTTTAGGATAAGCTTTTCCACTAAAATTTACTTGGCCAGTTCCGGGTAAAGTAGTGGTAGGTGGTGGCACATAACCTCCGCCTCCACCCCCTCCGCCGCCGCCACCAGAAGTGCAACCTGAGGTATTAAAATCACAAGAGGCACTGCAAGAAAGCGTGCCTCCGCTAAAACCTAAACTCTGGCATGTTGTCCCGCCTAAATCAGTTCCGTCGCACTGTTCTCCCTCTTCTTTGATATTATTTCCGCAAACTGAAATTCGAACTTTAATAACAATCGTGCTCTGACTATCAGCCAAAGTATTTTTAGTTAAAAACCAAAAATACCTTAATAAAAAAATAATGCCAATTAAAAAAATAATTAAAAATAGGCATTCTTTTTTCATTCATCTTAATTATTTCTTTTTGAAACTAATACCGATATTAAAGGAGAAAAATCGGCGGAACAAAACAATCAAAATAGCGGCCACAACAATGGCTAAAACAACATAACTCCAGGGCGAGTAAAGAGCAAAGAGAGAGGCGATTCTATAATAAATGCCAGCAAAAAAGTTAGCCGGCGCCACCCTAAAATAAAGTTTAGCTGCTGCTGCCACGCCGATCGTTGTTTGTCCAGATACATCTTTTTTCACTGGATGTCCTTCTAAATAAGCAAAATACTGGCCAGGTTTTACGCCTTTGACTGGCAAAGATAACTTAATTTTTACTTGTTGGGCTTGACCCGGCTCTAAATGAAATTTTTCTGGTTCAAAACTTAACCATTCTTTAGCTGGCTTTAATCCCATTTCTGGATTTGTTTCCTGTCCTTCGTGATATTCAATAGAAACGCCATATTCTCCCGGTTCATCACCAGTGTTTAAAACCATTAAACTCGGAAGAGTATAAATCAAGCCGGGTTTGAGTGGTTGGTCCACAACAATTTTTCCTGTGCCCACTCCAACACCAATTCTTGCCAAAACCAAAATAGGCAAAAACAATACCAATCCCAAAATAACAAAACTAAATTTTTTCATATCTTAAATTAACTAAAATTAGTAAGCCACTGCCTCAACGGTCACATTAACTGATTGCTCAGTAAATACGGTGGAAGGATTGGGTGTGGTAATCTGAAGGTTTAAGGTTGAGGTAGCATTTACCGCTACATTGGTCTGCATTGTCTGATAAGAAGTAGTTAAAGCTGTTCCGCTTGTCCATGGGCAGCTACTGGTAGCAAATTTATGAACATATATATTCGAGCCTGGAGTTGTTCCTAATGTCCAGTTAGCAGAGTCTTGACCTTTGATGTTAAATGTCTCAGCCACATTGCCATTATTAGTAACAATTTGAGTATCATTTAAATCACAAGTACTTTTGCTTGAATTAGTAGGTATTATTCCGTAACTTATTACGCCATCAGAAACAGTAAGCGAAATATTCTGAACCGTCACTGTGGCCGTAACTGTAGCTGTGTCTGCTGCCTGAACCAAAGGTCCTACCACTAAACCAACTATCCCCAAAATACCAAGAATTGTAATTAAAGATTTCATAGCTGTTTTTAATTATTTTGTTAATTTTTTGTCGATTTACTCGACCTTTGATTTTACATTATTTTAATTATAGCAAATTTCTTATGTCAAGCAAATATATTTAGTATTGTACGGCCTGAATAGTAACATTAACACTTTGCTGATTAAAATAATTAGTAGCAGTAGGAGTAGTAATTTGAAGATT